>OGIR01001287.1_pt1 | contig 14581 bp, 15 predicted proteins | sample 1571831 | NCBI WGS metagenome assembly OGIR01 (sample SAMEA2582124, study PRJEB24529) | metagenome | biome: Human gut stool | place: China | collected 2011 | reverse complement strand
GATTGTTTCGATCTTTTGGCACTTTGTCTATCTTCTTGTCTGTGCGCCCGAAAGGCACACTAACAATAGAACCGCATGAAACCCTATGAAACGAAATGCGCTTACACATAGGTATTTGGCGATTTAATAAAATTCCATCATGTGACCTAAAATCTCATAATTGTGACCTAAATGTGACCTAAAAATTTGGCCGTATCATAATATTGGACTATCTTTGCCATGTATTTCAAAAACCGATTTATGGCAAAAGCAGATCTAAGGCTGTCTTCACGGCTGGATGCCAACGGCAAGAGCCAAGTAATCGTAAAACTCACCATCGGTCGTTCTCAGCGTCCATGTTTCAAGAGCGGTGTGTTTATCCGCCCCGAATGGTTTAGGCCCATACGAGAGACGAAAAGGGGCTATGTGTATGGAATTGTGCCACCGAAGAAAGGGCGCTTCAACCTTACCGAAGTGCAGGAAGCGAACGGGGCAAAAGCGAAAACAGAGGCATACATCAGCCGTCTGTCAGTGATATGCAATGTGATAGAGGGTAAGGGAAATGTGACAAAAGGCATGATAGACGAAGCCCTGTCTTTAACCTATGACATGGCAATCGGAGAGATAACCTATGAACGCATATTGGAAGCCCGTAAAGCCAAAGAGGAGGAAGAAGTCAGGAAAGCCATAAATGACAAGTCCTTTTTCGCCATTATGGAGCTGTTTCTGCAAAAGAAGCAATTCTCCTATGACCAGACCAAGGGGTATCGCGTGTTGATGCGAGCATTGGCTCGCTATCAGTCATTCGTTGCCATTACCGACAAGGAGAGAAAAGGCTATGAACTTGGCATTGACACCATGACAAAAGAGGACATCGAGGATTTCTGCGACTACCTAAGAAACGAAAAGGCGTTATCCGAGGAATATCCGGCCATCTATGACAAGCTGTTGGAGCAGTACCCGGTAGACGTTAAGACGGTACGCAGGTCGCCCCAGTTGTCCGACCGTGGAGCCAACACCATCAAAAAACTGGAGAAGAAGCTAAAGGCTTTCTTTGCGTGGCTGCTAAAGAATGAGTACACGACAAACAACCCATTCAAGAACATTACTATTGAGTCGGAAAAATACGGCACGCCCTATTTCCTCACGCTGGAGGAACGCAATGTCATTGCCGACTGGGATTTCTCCACCAACAGGCATTTGGGGGTTCAGAGGGATATTTTCATTTTCCAATGCCTTATCGGCTGTCGGGTGGGTGACTTGCTGGGTATGGCCGGAAGCAACTACATCAACGGCGGCATAGAGTACATTGCGAGAAAGACTAAGGGAGAGAAGCCTGTGACGGTTCGTGTCCCTCTCAACATCCGTGCAGGGGCATTGGTGGAAAGATACAAGGGCGTGGACAAAAAAGGCAGGCTGTTCCCGTTCATCAGCGCCCAGAAGTACAATGAAGCCATCAAGGAGATACTGACTGCGTGCGGCATTACCCGCATGGTGACAATCCTCAATCCCACTACCGGAGAGCAGGAGCAGCGTCCGCTGAACGAGATAGCCAGCAGCCACATGGCACGCAGGACGTTCATCGGGAATCTCTACAGGAAAGTGCAAGACCCGAACCTGATAGGCTCGCTCTCCGGCCATGCGGAGGGAAGCAGGGCCTTTGCAAGGTACCGGGACATAGACGAGACCATGAAAAAGGACACCGTCAGCCTTATTGATTAGCCGTCCGAACGGTGTCGAATGTCTGTAAGCGTAGCCTGTTGGTTACGCTTTTTTCTTGAATATACAAAAGTTTTTCTTTCCCACAAACTTTTTAAAGGCTTTTTTGGGGGGAGATTTGGGACTATTTTGCAACAATCGGACGGTTGTGGCTTATGCGTTCGAATAATCAAATAAAATCTTTTTCTTATTAAATATCTTTGCAGCGTCAAGGGGACGAATAGAGCACCGTTCCTAATTGATGTAGCCAAGCTGCTGAGTGTGCTCTCACGGCAGAGACTACGTAACTTCCAAACCAAAACAATAATATGGAAGAAAGTAAGAGAAGTGTCCAAATCGTGGTGAACCGAGAGGACTTGAAGTGGATGGTAACTGAATGGGTGCAGGAAGAACTGAACAAACGCACACAGAAGCAGGATAACTACCTTAGCAGGACTAAGACGGCCCTGATGCTGGGCGTTACATTGTCCACCCTTTGGCGCTGGGACAAGGAAAACTACCTCAAGGCAGTACGGGTAGGCAGTAAAGTGTTGTACCGAGAGAGTGACATTCAACGAATCATTAATCAAAACAACGAGGTGAGATTATGAAAAAACAAAGAGCCACACAGTCTCAGCCGTGCAGCCCTCGTTATCCTGAAAACGCAGCAAAGATAGCCAAAGAAAAGGACATCTGCAAGGTCTTGGACTATTTTCGCTATAAAGTCGGCACTACGCTTGACTGTGCCATTGCAACGGGCATACTCCGCAACTCCATCACATGGTATGTACAGGACTTGATAGACGAGGGAATGTTACAGAGCATAGGACGCAGCAAGGACTCAACTACCGGATTCACGGCAAACCACTACTCGGCCGACAGAAGCAAGTGGGTACAGCGTGGCCCGGTGCAGCTTGAACTATTCGGAAAGGAGGCCGTGCTATGAGGGCAGCTGAAATCACATCACGCCCCCAACAGATTGGCGACATCATTACCGAGTGTATCAATCAGAGCAACGCCCCTTTATGGGCAGGGCTAAGAGCGTACAGGACAGGGAAAGGAGGCAGTCATGAGAAATAGTTTTGTGTTTTACCGCAGCTTCAATGAGGCCATGGAGGAATTGTCGGAGAATGATCAGCTTGTACTGTATCGCGCCATCGTCGACTACGGTCTTGACAGCCGTGAGCCTTCTTTCAACAGTTCGTATCTGAGAATGGCGTGGAAGCTCATAAAGCCGCAGTTAGATGCCAACTGGAAACGCTATAACAATGGCTGCAAAGGGAAAGAGTTTGGGAAGCGTGGCGGTGCTCCTAAGGGTAACAAGAATGCAACTAAAACAACCCCAAAACAACCCCAAGATAACCCCAAAACAACCCCTAATGATAATGATAATGATAATAATAAAGAAAGTACTAACGTACCAAAGAAAGACGGGCTTTCTTTGCCCCCAAAAACTTCCTTGAAGCACAAGCAAGAACAGATGGTGGCAAGAAAGGCAGAGTTTCAGAATTCGTTAGGAAAGCACCTTGACCGTAACGGTGGGGGATATTCTGCGGATATGCTCAACGAGTTCTTCTCATATTGGACCGAGCCAAACAAGTCACAGACCAAGATGCGCTTTGAGCAGCAACCAACATGGGACATGTCCCGCAGACTGGCAAGATGGGAAAAGAACAACTACAAGTACGGGAAAGGAGGCAACTCATGATGGCAGAATCCAAATACCCGCTGCAAGACCCACTATGCGAGCAGGTGGTCGTAGGTACGCTCCTGTCATTCCCCAAGGAATGGGCCGAGAATGCAGACCTGCTTTGTCCGGAATTGTTCACCTCCTACCAATGCCAAACCATCTACACCCTTTCAAAGGGGGTGGTTGACCGAGGCGAGAAAGCGGACATCATCAGTATTACGGCAGAACTCGCCAAGACCAAGACACAGGGTGTCTCCCCAACGGACATCCTCGACCTCAGCAACCACGTTGCGGTTTCATCGATGCGGCAGCAGGTGATGAGGCTGGTTGAACTCCAAAGACGCAGAACCGTCTGGGCTATTGGTCAGCGGATGATTCAGGCAGGCACGGACGAGAGCGAACCGATAGAGGCTATCCAGTCGCAGGCGGTCGACCGGCTCTCCAATCTCTTCTCCTCGGCATCCGCAGAGATACAGAGCATCGCCCAAGTGGCTACCGACTACACGCGCAACACCATACAGGCCAACAGGGAGGGCAGCCGCCTACAAGGCGCGCCTACCGGCTTCACGGAGATAGACCAGCGTGGAGGCTTGCAGCCGTCAGACTTGTTCGTGATAGCGGCAGACAGTTCCCAAGGCAAATCATCCCTTGCCCTCAACATGGCTGTGAATGTAGCCAAGAACGGCTACCCATGCTCTTACTACTCAATGGAAATGACGGCTGACCAGCTCTTTGCCCGAATGCTCGCCACAGAGACAGGCTTGCCCTCCAACATCCTCAACACCTGCCCGCTCACGGACGAGCAGCTCTCACGGTACACCGCGGCAAGCACAAGTGTTGCAAGTCTGCCGCTCTATTTCGACGAGCGCTCAACAAGTTCTCTTGACGCGATTATATCCAGCATCCGCACGATGGCTTACCGCAACCACGTCAAAGTGGCGGTGGTGGATTATCTTCAAATACTCAACGTGAACATGAAGAACGTCAACAAAGAGCAGCAGATGGCGGATGCTGCACGCAGATTCAAGAACCTCGCCAAGGAGCTGAACGTCTGCATTATCCTGCTCTCCCAGCTCAACAGAGACCGGGATAATCCACAGCCAAGCATGGCTCGATTGAGAGATAGCGGACAAATTGCTGAGGCCGCAGATGTGGTTTTGCTCATCTATCGCCCCGAAGTGTACGGCAGTCGCTACAAATACCCCGACGAGCTGTCCAAGGTCAGCACCAGCGGCACGGCGATGCTCCACGTGTGCAAGGGGCGCAATATCGGTACGTTCCGCTTCATCGTCGGGTTCAATGCGCCCCTCACCATGTTTCACGAGCTTGAGCAGCTGCCGCAGGCAGACCGGCAGGCCTCAGATGACAATATGCCGTTTTAGCCTATGGAAAGAGAAACCATTTACGGCCAGTGCCTCGCCAAGGCCAACCACTACATGGCTGTACCGGGCCAAGGCGGTCGCAGAATCATCAAGGACGGGGCTTTCAGGGCCTACGAGCGTTCTTTCAAGTCGCAGTGCCGCATCTACAAGGGCAAAGGCATAAGTTCCCCGTTTAGGCTGATCATCGACGTGTACCACAGCAGCAAGCGGTTTGACCTCGACAACTCCCTAAAGACCGTGCTCGACCTCTTGCAGGACGTGGGTGCCATCACCAACGACAACCTTTGTATGGGGATTGAGGCGACCAAACACATAGACCCTCGCAGTCCGCGGGTGGTGTTCGCCATCGAGGAGACGGAGCCGAGGTTCTTCTAAGGTCACATATCACACACGCAAGCATGATGGTGCTTCATTCACTAAAATATCAAATTATGGACAAAATCACATCACACAAAACGAGAGATGGGCCAAAACATTCGATTTGACGAGGTTTATTTGGCTTCTGACGGTCTTTTTTTTGACCAAAGCAAAACTTATCATAAAAAACATTTTAACACTTTAGAACGAAAAGAAATGAGAAAATTAGAATTTAACAAGATGTACCAAATCGAGACGGCCGAAGACAACACGATGAACATTCAGGCCGCTCAGACATGGATTACCGATTACGCGGGCAAAAGGGAGGCCGAAGCCGATATAGTCATCGGCATCTTCGACGAGAACACAGGGGACGAGATGTTCACCTCACTCACTACGCCGCAGGTGGACAAGCTCATCCAACGGCTCCAGCATCTCAAGGCAAGGGTCGAGGAATACAATTCAACATTTTAATTTATTGGCAATATGGACAAGAAAAGCATTTTATCGCTCACGGACGAGCAGATAGGCAAGATGTTCCCGACGCTCTACGCGGAACACGAGGACTTCGTGATTGCCACCTTCGGCATGGGCACAGACTTGCCGCTGACACCCAAAGAAGTGGTCGGCAAGTTACATGAGAGGGGAATGGACCAGTACGCCACCCAACTTTACATCTTCGCGTCCGGGCTGATGATGCCCGTAATGGGCTCAGGCGGCAATCTCTTCAAAGAAATAAAGGCATGGCGTGCGGCTTACAAGCTGGCGGACGACCTTGGTGTACCGGTTGACACCATCAGCCCTGCCGATGCCTTGAAATATCTGGAGGGAAAGGGAGAAAAACCATAGAATAAAGTCAAATATTATATTTATTTTTTATCATGGCAAGAAAAACCATATCCATTGAAACAGAGAAGAAAGCGGCTACTCACAAATCCTACAAGGAGTTGTTTAAGCCGCGCGTTAAGAAAATGAAAAAGGCGTTAGGACTGTCTTCTACATAACTTCATTAACTCTCAGAAACAGTCTTTACCGCATAACGGGGCTAACGTCGGCAATGCCGACCGCAGCCCCTATTAAACAATACAATCAAGAATAACAGAATATGCCAAAACTTTCGTTCAAAATTCAAGCCGACTACGACAAGGTTCAGCGGCTTAGGGAGGAAATAGCAAAGCTGAAGCAGGAGATTAAGGGGGTTGATGCAACGCAGACCCCCCAAGCCTTTAATGTGCTTAACACCAAACTTCAAGACCTTACGAAGCAGTATGATAGCCTCGTGGCAAAAGCTGCGGAAGCTGATGCGAAGATAATGGAATCGGCCGCACGCATGGACAAGGCTGTGGATTCCATTACAAAAGCGCATGAAAAGGCCGAGAAAGCTGCAATGAAGCAAACTTCCTCCACCGGCACAAAGACGCAGACGGAAGCCGTGGAGGGACAGGCAAAAGCCTACCTTGACCTCAAAGACGAGATAGACGCTATTCTCGGCACGCGAGAGCAGAACATCCGGCAGATGATGCAGGAGCAGAACACCATCAAGCTAATCAACGCGGAAATAGCTCAAATCAACAAGTCCCGGCAGTCAAGCGGAAGAATATCACAGACGCAGGCACAACGCTTGCAGACGCTCAATGACGACCTGCTGATGCACAGGCAGGCCCTTGCTGAAGTACGCCAAGAGCTCGCCAACAACGCCAAGCTCGACCTTGCCGCCGTCGGTTCCATGAACGAACTCTCGCAGTCCCTCTCTCGTATGAGGATAGCTTACAGGGCACTCAATGAGGATGAGCGCAATTCAGAGTTCGGGCAGAATCTGTTAAAGTCCATACAGGAGGCGGACGCAAAGATTAAGGAACTTGACGCTACCATCGGCAACCACCAGCGCAACGTAGGCAACTACCAAGGCAGCTTCAACGGCCTCAATATGTCCGTGCAGCAGATAGTAAGGGAACTTCCGGCCGCCAAGATGGGCATCAACATGTTCTTCATGGCCATCTCGAACAACCTCCCTATCATGGCAGACCAAATCAAGTTGGCCAAGGAAGCCAACAAGGCCATGAAAGAAGCCGGGCAGGAGCCCGTGCCCGTTTGGAGGCAGCTCGTCTCTTCCTTGTTCAGTTGGCAAAGTGCCATGATGGTAGGTATCACGTTGCTCACCGTCTATGGCAAGGACATTGCCAACTGGGTGAAAGAACTGTTCAAGGCCAACGATGCGCAGGAGCAGGCAAGGAAAGAAGCCGAGGCTTTTACCAAAACCGTGCAGAAAGCACACGAGGAATGGCGAAACAGCGTAGCGCAGACCGCCGCACGGCAGATTACCGAATACAGGAAAATGCAGCGTGAGTGGAACAAACTCGGCAATGACCTCAATGTCAAGAAAAAGTATGTCGATGCCAACAGGGACGCTTTCCACCAACTTGGGTTTGCCGTCAACGGGGTTTCGGACGCAGAGCGGGTAATGACAGGCAATACCGATGCGGTCGTGGCCTCTATCATGGCTCGTGCCAAGGCTTCGGCCTACTATGCCCAAATGCAGGAGGCCACCGAAAGGTACATCAAGCAGACCGATTACAACAAAAGCACGGTAAAAGGCGGAGGGTATTATGAAAGAATAAAAGCAGGAAAAACTTTCTTTTCTACTGGTGTCGTTCCCAAAGAATTACAAGGATTAAAAGAAGGCGTACACTACACCACGACCTCAAGTGGTACGGCCATTAAATTTGTGTTGAATGCCATTGGTGCATCTGAAATCAATTCACGACGAAACCAAGCTGCCGCTAAAATCCTCGCGGAAAACCAAAAGAAAGCCAAAAAACAACTCGACAAACAAATCAGCTCCCTGCAAGACGGGCTTGAAGCGACAGTAAAAGAAAACCAAGGCTTGCTGAAAAAGATTGGTGTCTCCGAATACAAGGATTACGAAGACAGGAAAGAGAAACAGAAAAAAGAATCCGTCGCCAAGCAGGTTGACTATGACAAGATGGCCCGTGAGCAGTCGGAGGCGGAACGCAATCTTGAAAATGCCGTCGCCCAGTCCCGCATCGATGCCATGCAAGAGGGCTACGAGAAAGAAAGGGCGCAGCGTGAGCTCAACCACAAGAAAGAGCTTGAGGACATAGACAAAAAACGGAGCGACTTCCTGCAACGGAAACGGGACGACGCAAAACGGGTCTTTGAAGCCGACCCTAAGAACAAGGGTAAGAAGTTCAATGCTTCTTCTGTCACGCTCTCTACAGCCGACAACGCCAAGTTCGACGAGATGCGTGCCAATGCCAAAATCAAGCACGCCAATGAAGATACCGAAGCAGAAAAGTCAGGCGAAAGGGCCATGCGTGAGTATCTCAAACAATATGGCACTTATGAGGAGAAGCACCTTGCCATCGCAAAGGAATATGCCGAAAAGATAGCCAAAGTGCAAAGTGAGGGCGAGAGAAAATCACTCAAGAAGCAAGAGCAGGCAGAACATAACAACCTTGACATCGACGAATTAAAGAAGAACATCAACTGGGAATTTGTCTTTGGCAACATAGACGGCGTGGATATGCCCGTGGCATCAGCGGTAAAAGACCAGCTGGAACAGTTCCTCGACATGTCAAAGGATTTGTCCCCCGAACAGATAAAGGCCGTTGTAGACGCAATGTCCCAACTTCAGGAGAAGATGGATTTGGCCGAACCCTTGAAGTCCATCAGGGAAGCGCGCAAGGAGTATGCAGCTGCCAAGGCCGAATACGACAAATACCTTCAAAGTTTCAATGCCGCCAAAAACAGCGGTGACGCCAAAGGGCAGAATCAGGCGGCGAATGGCATGATCAAGGCTTCACAAAAGATGGTCAAGGCGAAGAACAGGGAGGCCAAGTCGTTCAAGGAAGTCACCGACATCGTGCAGGACTATGCCGACGCACTGAAAGATGCCGGAAGCGTTATCGGAGGAACTGCCGGAGAATGTGTCAGCCTTGCCGCCAGTGCCTTGTCTGCCGGCACTTCCATGGCACAAGGCATCGAGCAGTTCGGGAACGCAGTCTCCGATATGGAGAAGTCCGTAGCCATCCTTGCCATCATCGAAGCCGCGCTGAAAGCCATCCAGATTATCATGGATACGTTCGGCGGCAAGGAAGATGCGACCCTCACAGACTATGTGTCCACGATGGATACGTACATCAAGCTCCTTGACGATGACATCACCGCCCTCGACAAAAGCATGAAAAGTGCGAAGAACACGATGAAAGGCACCATTGCCTATTATGAGCAGCTTGTCGCATTGGGGAAAGAATCGGCTACGGCCATCAAATCGCAGTCGCAAGTGTGGCTGAACAGCGGGGCGAAGAAAGGTTTCCTCGGCATCGGCTCCAAATCCTCCGAGGGTGTGAAGATTGTAAAGCAGATGAAGAAAGACCTTGAATCCGGCAATGAAGAGGTGCGGAAATTCTACGAAAGAGGCTACGACACACTCAGCCAGTTCTTCAAGAAAGTCAACGGCAGGCTTGCAAGAGGTGTCAAGGACTTCGGGCGCATGGACTGGATATGGAAGCTCTCTGATGACGATTTGGCAAAACTGTCGAAAGATGCCGGTGCCATGTCCTTGCTTGGTGACACCCTGTCTTCGGCCATCAAGAAATATGTTGACAAGATGAACATTGTCTCGGATGGAATGAACCGCGAATTTGAATCCCTCCTTGATGTGTCGTATGATAATTTCTATGACGGGTTCACGGAAATGATTTCAAACATGGACAATGATAGCCGGGACTTTGCCAATAATTTCGCCGAGTACATGAGAAAGGCACTTATCAAAGACATGGTTGCCTCGCAGTACAAGACACAGCTTGAAAGCCTCTACAAACAGGCCGGAGAATACGCCAAGGCCGGAACGCTCGACGATCACGTGGGAGAATTGAGAGACCAGTACCGGCGGCTTGCCGCATCGGCACAAGGGCAAGCGAGGATGATAGACAGCATCACCGGATATTCCGAAACGGACTCACAGAAAGCCACCATCAACGAGGCACGCAGCTTGTCCGAAGACACAGGAAGCCGGATCGTGGGCCTTATCACGGCCATACAGATAGCAGTTGAAAGAGGCAATGTCCAAAGGGAAAGCATCGTTTCCGCACTCTCCAATATTGGAGTGTCCTCTATCGACACGGAAGAGGATGCAGGCTCCGTCAGTCCTATTGCCAATGTCCGGGAACAAATAAGAAACAGTTACACACCACAGGTTCAAGTGTCTTTCCCAAAAGAAGAACTGCTGGAGATAAAGAGCGAGATAACAAGCCTCAAATTCATCGTCGACGAAATGAGGACTTTCAAGGCAGAGGACATCATAGAGCAGAGATCCATCTCCCGAAACACGGAGAGCATTGCCAAGAACGGAAAAGAAATCAAATCCACTCTTGAGAATATCAAACGAGACGTTTCAAATTGGTAACCAAGATGGGGTATCGTCAAATCTGACGCCCCCGTCACTTAAATATTCGACAAAATATGAGAAAGCACGATTACGAGGGCCCCGACTTCTATGGCCTGATTGCAAGCCTTGCAGAATCAGGTCTCACCGACGGGGAGATTTCAGGGGAACTGGATGTCGCCCGCGAAACGTTCTGCAAGATGAAGAACGGCAATTACACCAAATGGACGGAAAAAGACAACCGGGAACGCAGCAAGAGGATTAGGGACGCCCTGTGCAAAGGACGGCTGAAGATAGTCCCTCTTGTACGTGCCACTTACCTTAAGGCTACGTTGGGAGGAAAAATTATCAAGTCAGTGGTGCGTGAATACATCGAGACCCTTGACGCAGACGGTAATCCCACCGGAGACCGTGTGTTGTATCAGACGACTGAGAGGATGAGAGAACTCCCACCAAGCCTGAAATCGCTCGCTAAATGGCTGTATCACTTTGATGCGGACTGGAGACAGATAGAGCGGAGCCGTAGGGCAAAAACGCTCCATGGTGACAATGGGGATATTGAAACATGGCTCATACAGAACACCACCGCTTATCAGAAAGCAAAGTAAACCAAATATCCTCATGCGTACATGTAGGACACTTCTAATGTTCTTAAATAAATCAATAAATCAAGTGCTTTTACGTGCACGTGCGAGTACACTTTGTTAATTTGTTTGCAGCGCACAAAAGAGGACGGTTGCAAACTCGGCCGTCCTCTTCGTTTTAGCCCGTCAGAACGCATGGAAAGGGGCTTATTTGCCCTTTCTGTGTACTTCTATGACCTTGCCAAGATGAAAGACCGCAATCCAAAAGCATAAATCGCCGTTTTCGTCAGGTTCCACGTTACCTTTGCCGTCATCCGTAAACCTGCAAGGTTTGCCCTCGTTGTCCGCCATAGGCTCAAAGGTGATGTCGGTAATCTCTACGATGGCGGCATCACGCTCTCTATGGTAGCCGACTGCCAAAGAGAGGTATTCCAGATTCTCTTTGCCGATGTACGGATATACACCATCATTCCAGATGCAGAGGTCACCCAACAGAGGATTGTCGGCCTCAGCCTTGGCCAGGTCGTAAAACGGCCATCCGTCCTTGTCGCACTCAAGGTACTTCTTGTAGGTGGTGTCTTTTATCTCTCTGTACTCTTCTTTCTTTGTCCCGGCAACAATTTGGTCAAAGAATACCTGCTTGATGGTCAGATAGAGCGTATTTTCTTTCGTTGGTTTCATTCTCTTTCATTTTTCTGGTTATATCAAGTTTACTTATGTACTTTCCTCTTGGGTATCCGGCAATATGTAATCACTTGCCTTTTCACTCGTAATGACGGAACGCCCGAGTTGTTTTTCCAACTGGCTTCGTGCAGCCTTGGCAACACTACCACCTTGCTTGGCCACCTGATTGTGGGCTTTGAAACCTTTCGGATTGTCCTGTTTTGATATTTCAGTGGCTGATGCCTCGGCAAGGGTATTAAGCGCAAGTTCCACATTTGTCATATTATCCCTGAGACTTTCCTTTTTCAATCCTTTCAAATTTTTATATTCCTTTGTGGTCAAACCGCTCCATTCATGGGTAATGGTATTTGTAAGTATAGCATACAGGTTGCTTTCCGTTATCCCTCCTCGTTTCCACTCGTCAGTCAGGAGTTTTCTTACCTCTATGCTTTTCAGACGCTGATTTATCCACGCATCGGAATACCCCAATCGTTTATAGTCTTCGACTGCCTGATTGACGGAAAGTTCAGGGTCTTGCATTTGGTCTATGCGTGTGCTGGCAACTTGTGCCATCCATCGCTTAAACGGTTCTGCCTTAGGTGACGGTATTGACTGTATCAGCCGGAACAGCTGCTCCATATCCGCAACATCTGTCATTCGCATTTTCCCGTCAGCCGCAGGGAGTTTCAAAGCGTTACAATTTGTAACGGTTTCGTTTCCCTCTTTTTTGAGACGGTTCTTTAACACCCTCCAATACGTTTGAGGATTATCGCTGTCCGTTAAAACAGCAACTACATCGACAATGGCGAAATACCATTTTTCCTCCTCATCATTCCAGATTGTACGCACCTTTCGGTCATCGAACAATTTGATAATTCTCTTTCCCCCCATACCCTACTCTCCTTTCTCAAACTTGATTGGCTTGCCGCAGTGGGGGCAGGAGATTGCATTTGTCTGCTCGCTTCCGTCTGCAACCAACTCTGATACAGATACGCCGATGATGGATGCAATCTCTTTCAACTTATCCAAAGATGGGTTACCATTGATAATTTGTGAGACTGTAGCTTGGGTTACTCCTCTTTCACCCTGTTTGTTTGTCATTTCGGCTGCAAGTCTTTCGAGCGTCCAGCCATGTGATTGAATTACCTTTTTTATATCCATAAGCTATAAATTAAGATTTATCTGCAAAGATAGAATGTTTCAAGATGCGAACCAAATATTTTACCAATTATTTTTAGGGTATAGCCTAATATTACAGATAAATATCAATACAGAACCTAATTTTGCTAATTAATCCTAATATTAGGATAAAACCTAAAGAAAAATTTGCGAGTTTAGGATGTAACCTATATCTTTGCATTAGAATTAAGAAACAGAAGTCAAACCATTTAAAATATACCATTATGAGTACGACAATTAAAAACCAGTTGAGAGAAGTGATGAGCCTTGCATGGCAGTTTGTCCGCAAGAACGGTTACACGATGTTAGAGGCCCTCAAATGCGCTTGGGCAAACATTAAGCTAAAGGCAGCATTGGGCAAGCGAGTGGTGAAGTTCTACTTTCAGAAAGTTGACGGCAGCCTGCGCGAGGCATACGGCACTCTGATGAGCGACCGCATACCCGAGACCAAAGGCGAGAAGAAGACGGCAGATACTTGTCAAGTGTACTTCGATACTGAGAAAGACGAGTGGCGCTGTTTCAAGAAAGCAAACTTGGTAAAGATAGCATAACAAGGTAACGGGCAGGCCAACCACCTGACCACAAAACAAACAACTATGGACAATAATAGAACGCATGGCATTCAGACTAAAAGACTGACATACACCGGCGAAGAGGCTGAAAAGGCTTTGAGAAATGCAAGAGAGTTGGGGCAATGCCTGAGTATGCTCTATCAAGTCAGAGACATGGTGAGTGAGAATATGCAAGAAGTTTACAATGCCCGAGAAGTCACTTTCGGGGACATGGACGCAGACTTTAACGACCATTTGTTTAAGTGCATTGACACTATCAAGACCATTATCTCTGACAATATCGAAAACGGGGCCTGCCAAGGTCGTGGACAATTATTTCAACAACAAATAACAACTACAATGGACAAAGAATTGAAACAAGTACGCACCATCGGCGTAAGCGAAGACACGGCAAATCTGCTGGACGCAAAGAGGGAACTGGATAAGTTCTACAGCCACATCCTTGGCATGGACAGCAAGATTTATCACAGCAGCCATGAAGATGAACTTAGCGAGCTGTTCGTCAAGCTGAATGATTTGGTTGTGGACATGATAGCCGCCCAAGTGTGCATGAACAGCAGCGAGAGTGATTACACGGTTATCTGACAACAAAAGCCAACAACTATGGATGAATTAAGAAAATACGATGTTGAACAGCAACTACGCCGAGCAATGAGGTTCTTGGATAAGACACATCAGCCACCACCAAGGGTGGGCGAGCGGGCAAAAGAAATAGTAAAGCGGTTGAAGAAGCGGCCTCAACCCAAAAGCAAGTGAATAACGGGCGTACCTGTCATTAGCCGGGTACGCCTTTTTCGCCGTATCGAATAATTTTCATACCTTTGCATCATCAATCACCATAATGGTGCTTTGAAACACATTTGAGAGCGCATTTGCCGTGATGGCAGGTGCGTCTTTTGCTTGTAAGGGGTATTATTGTGACCTAAATGTGACCTAAAACTATAATAACCAAAAGAAAGAAACGAGTTAAAAGACTGATAATCAATCTAAAAACTCGTTTGCTGCTTTTTTGTACTGTGCGCCCGAAAGGACTCGAACCTTCACAGCGTGAACTACCAGATCCTAAGTCT
>OGIR01001267.1_pt1 | contig 14721 bp, 9 predicted proteins | sample 1571831 | NCBI WGS metagenome assembly OGIR01 (sample SAMEA2582124, study PRJEB24529) | metagenome | biome: Human gut stool | place: China | collected 2011 | reverse complement strand
GGCGTTTTTTATTTACCACCAACTGGGTGGCTAACTTCATTCTATAATCCACCATTTGCTTTATAAACTTGTAGACAGGAATTATTCAAACTGAAAGTGTTTTGGTGACCCTATAATTCCTTTATTCAGATTATATGTTAACACCGGTTCTAAAATGTAGGAAAACACCGATTTGAAATTGTCGATTTTCCTACAATTTTTTATACTAATTGCATTAAATCTTTTGAGGTGATTTGATGCGACTAGAATTATAAGAGGAGTTAATATTTTACAAAATGGCAAAAATTAAACCTAATTATGCGGCCCTAGGCCGTCAATATAATTGTGACCCTAGGACAATTAAGCGGTATTTAAATAATCCACAAGCCGGTAAACGACAAACTAACAAGCGTCGCCCAAGTAAGTTGGACCCATACCGTGATGTTATCAAGGATAAATACAAAACCTGTTCTGCAACAGCCATTTTCTATTTCATTAAAGAATTAGGCTACGAAGGCGGAATTTCAATTTTGCGTGATTACTGTCACCAGTTGAAAAAAGCACAATACCAGCAGCCAGTGATTAGAGTTGAAACTGCACCTGGTGATGTAAGTCAGGTTGATTGGAAAGAAGACTTAGTCTTATATACCCGAGAACACCGCCCCATTACTTTTTCACTATTTCTGTATGTATTGGGTTATTCACGCAAAAAATTCTTAAAGTTAGTTTTTGACCGTAAACAAGACACACTATTTCAATGTTTGATTGAGGCTTTTCAAAATACTGGCGGTGTTCCTCAAAGAATTTATTTCGATAATATGAAAACGGCGGTTGATCACGCCAAGAGTAGCTATCGAAAAGTTATTTGGAATTCACGCTTATTGAATTTCTCTAAAGCCGCAGGCTTTATTCCCCAAGCCTGTCGGCCCTTCCGTCCCCAAACCAAAGGAAAAGTCGAAGCCTTAGCGAGAACCATAGACCGTATTAAAGTTTATAATCACGAATTTCAGGATGAGAAGGCGTTAAAAAATATCGTGAAGCAGCTTGAAACACAGCTCAATCACGAAATAAGCCAAGCAACTGATCAAAGACCAGAAGATTTATGGATAAAAGAAAAAGAATATTTACAGCCATACAATCCAATCCTTTTGAATTCATTAGTTGATCACGATCTAACCCGCAAAGTTAGTAATGAATCGATGATCACCTATCTAGGCAATAAATATTCTGTACCTGTAAAGTATATCGGGCAAACAGTTAACGTCAAGGTTACAGACCAAAAATTAATGATTTATCATGCCTCACGATTGGTTCGACAACATTACCTGAGTGATAAAAAACTAAATTATCATCGCGATGATATGAAAGAAATCCTTGGGACAACTATTTTTCATGACTTAGATGACGATAAATTGGCAGAACAGGTAGAAATAAATTTACGCATGTTTGATCAATTATAGTGGAGGAATGACGGATGACTATCTATACACAATTAGAAGACAATTTGGAGAAGCTCAAGCTGACTGCAATCAAAGAATATTTGCCAAATTACTTGAATAATAATGATTTATCATTAGCAGAAGCTCTAGAACAGCTAACTGCAAAAGAAATCACATATCGAACTGAACGATCAGCTAAGATGTCCATTCATATTGCACACTTTCCTTACGACAAAGGCTTGAATGATTTTGACTTTAACTTTCAACCTTCGGTTGATAAAAACCGTATCATGAACTTAAAATCGATGAATTTTGTTTCGTTAGCACAAAATATCTTATTCATCGGGTCTTCAGGAGTTGGCAAAACGCACTTAGCAACTGGATTAGGAATGGAGGCCTGTAGGAATCATCTCAGTACTTATTTTGTCAATTGTCATGAACTAATTGAACGGCTCAAACTTGCCCACCAAGAAAATCGTCTTGAGGCAATATTAAAAAACTACAGTCGTTATAAGCTTTTGATTATTGATGAAATAGGCTATCTACCTATTGACGATTTGGGATCAGATCTTTTCTTCCAGTTAATAGCTCGTCGATATGAAAAGAAATCAACAATCATTACCACTAATATTCCACTATCCAAGTGGGGTCAAACATTCTCTAATCCAACAATTGCGAATGCGATCTTAGATCGCTTAGTTCACCATTCTGAAATATTCAAAATTACTGGAAAATCATATCGAATGAAAGACTATCAAGAACAACAGACAACAGAAATAAATCGGTGAAAAACTACATTTTTAAACCGGTGAAATCCTACATTTTAAAATCGGTGTTGACATATATTAATAAATGGTATTTTAGGGTATAATAGTAAAGTATGATTCTTGTCAGAGTAAAGCTATTTTTTTACCTACTTTATAGGTTCAATATGATGTAAGGAGCGTATTGTATTCTGGTCATAAGTACTTTAGTGTTTTAACAAAACAATTAGTTTGACTGACGTATTAGTCCTCAGGTATAAATACGCGTGATGATCGTGTAATGTTACTTGAGGACTTTTTATTTAAATAATTGAGGAGAAGTAGGATGATACAAAATTACAATGCTGGAATCACTTCATACGCGTTGTGGTTCAGTGAATTTAAATTATGTGTTTCTATGTATCAAGAAGGTAACACACTTGATGATATTAAACAGGCTAGCGATAATAATAATGTCTTAGAAATGCCATCACGTGATCGTGCTAAACGAGCATCACGAAATTTAACTAAACGTTTAAAGGCCCTACCTGAAAATATAATTAATCAGTTTGAATTTTTGGATGTCAACAATCAAAAACTAGTAGCTTTGTTATCGATGATGTTAACTAATCGATTACTAAATGAGTTTGTGTATGAGGTTTATCGCAATGAAATTATTTTAGGAGACAGGGTTCTGGAAGAACGTGAAATGATTGAGTTCATAACTAGAAAACAAATGGAAAGTGAACAAATTGCTAAGTGGACAGATGAAACATCCAAAAGAGTTCGAGGTAGCTTAAAAACCATTTTACGTGATGCGGGGTTGTTAAAACGTGAAAAGAATATTGATATTGTCCTTCAACCATTTATTGATATTCACCTAGCTAAATTAATGAAGCAAGACCACTTAAATAAGGAGTTAACCGCATTAGGAGGGCAAAACTGATGTATAAAGAGGAGCAAGTACATTTTGAAAAATTGATACAGAAAATTCAGAAACCTGATTTTCAACGTAATCAAGGGTTATCAAATGAAGTCGGGTATTATATTTACCCATATAATGTTGCAGATACACCTAGGGTGCGTGCAAATTTAGATGATCTTACTAAGTCTGAAACAGCAATGAAAATTAACCTAAAAGTATTTGATTTGTATGACATTATGCTGGATAGCATTCATAAATTAAAAGGGATAGCAGATGATGATCCATTTCAGATTTTAGCTGAAATGGAAAAGCAAAGTGGGATCGATCAAGTAGCTCAGCAAATTAATAACTTGATGCGGATGGATGAAAACAACAATGATGTTGTTATGTACGTACAGGACCACGTTGATAATCAGCATTGTGTGATTTTCATAACTGGTATTGGGAAGGTTTACCCGCTGATTAGGGCGCACAAAGTGTTAAATACAATGCATCAAGTGTTGGATAAAAACCCAGTTGTGATGTTTTATCCCGGTAAGTATAATGAACAAAATTTACAAATTTTTGGTGAAGCTAACGACCAAAATTATTATCGTGCATTTTCAATCTAGTAATTAATAATTTAGGAGAAAACAATGATTATTAAAGATATTTTTGCAAAAGACATTAATCGAAATATTCGTGGGGTCATTAAGATTGGCCAAGAAGCTGAAACCATAAAAAAACAAGAGCTCGAAGAATACGTGGTAACTGATGAACTTCAGTCTCACTTTAAAAGATTCTTTTCGGCTTATGTTAATAGTATTAATCGGCCAACTGATGCAACTGGTGTTTGGATTAGCGGTTTCTTTGGATCCGGTAAATCTCATTTCCTTAAGATCTTGTCTTACCTACTAGACAATTCTATGGTGGCTGGGAAGCGGCCAATTGATTATTTCAGGGATGATAGCAAAATTAAGGATCCAGACACTATCCAGCTAATTGAACAATCAGAACAAGTTCCGACCGATGTTGTCTTATTTAACATTGATGCTAAAGCGGATGCTAATGCAGCAGCAGATAAGTCGGCTATTCTCACTGTTTTTCTTCGAGTCTTTAATGAAAAACTAGGATATGATTCTAATCCGTCTGTGGCTAATCTAGAACGTTGGCTAGATGATCATGGTCAGTATCAGGCGTTTAAGGACGCCTTTTACAAAGCTTCTGGCAGTCACTGGGTTGATGTTCGTAATAGTTTTAGTTTTATCAAAAATAGTGTTAAAGAAGCCTTAGTGCAATCCGGATCGATGACTGAAGGTAATGCTGCCGATTATTTATCTAACATGGGAAACTTCACGATTAATCCTGAAGAGTTTGCGGGAATGGTTAAGAAGTACCTTGATAAGAAGGGCAATAATCATCATATTATCTTTTTGGCCGATGAAGTAGGACAGTTCATCGGCGATAATGGGGACCGGATGTTAAACCTACAAACCATTGTCGAACAACTTCAAACACAATGTGCTGGTCAAGCATGGGTTGTAGTAACTTCCCAGCAACAAATTGATGAGGTTACTGCTAACTTTACTAATCAAAAGCGTGAAGACCTTTCAAAGATTCAGGGACGTTTTAATACAATGATTAACATGTCATCCGCTAATGCCAATGAAGTTATTCAGAAACGATTATTAACTAAGAAGCCAACGGCAAGTGATCAGTTAGCAGCTATTTTTGAAGAAAATCATTACAACATTAATAATAAGATTAATTTTAGTGATCAGGTCAGTCGTAAGAAATATGCAGACGATAATGACTTTATTACAAATTATCCGTTTATCCCCTATCAGTTTGACCTTCTTAAGGATGTATTAGGAGCAGTCAGAAAACATGGGGCAGAAGGTAAGCATATGTCAGATGGCGAGCGTTCGTTGCTTGCTACTTTTCAGGCAGCAACAGTTACCTATGAAGATGATAAAGTTGGTCGCTTAGTGCCCTTTTCTGCTTTTTTTAGGGGAATGTATGAATTCTTAAGCCATGATCATCAAGTAGTATTTACCAATGCTGAGGGTAACGATGCCGTTTGCCCAAATGGTAATCATGATACTTTAGCTATGCAAGTTCTTGAAGTTCTGTTCATGGTCAAATATCTTGATAATTTCCCCGCAACATTAGAAAATATTACCACGTTATTGATTGATGGGATTTTTACTGATCGTGAAGACCTAACGTCTAAGGTAAAAAAGGCATTGGAACTTTTGATTTCTCAAAAATACGTTCAGTTGAATGTCGAAACATATGAATTTTTAACTGATAAAGAACAGGATGTCAACGAAGCAATTAATAGTTACGAAGTTGATGATACCTACATCATTAATAAGATTGGTGGATATCTAATTGGTGACAAGTACCTGAGTGATCGTTATGTGCCAAAGCATATGGGTAACCAATATGTATTTAACTTTAATATTTATATTGATGGATCGGCATACGGGAGATCTAATAACAATCAAAGTTTACGGATCGTTACGCCGTTAAACCCAGCTGGCGAAGAGCAATATCGTATGACTGCCCAAAGTGGCAGTACTGTTGTGCTTGTCCTACCAGACAACAACAGCTACATCTCTAATTTTCGCCGTGCCGGGCAGATTGAACAATACATTCAAAAGTCTGCTGGAAACTTTGATAATCAAGAAGGTGCTATCCGTTTAGGCAAAATGGATGAGCGAAAGAAGTTGGAAAAAGCTGCCGATAGAGCCCTCTTAAATGATTTAAATAACTCTACTATCTACGTCATGAATGACATTCTGGATGATAATACCGATATTACAAGCCGGTTAAGTAATGCTTATCAAGAAGTCATTGATTCTAGTTACCGCAACTTGAGTTATCTGACCGCGATTAAGGATGAAAAAGACGTACTTCACCTGTTAAAAGGTACCGGTGAAGAGGCAAATACGATAATTGATGACAATCAACAAGCGGTTCAGGCAGTGATTGATTACCTGATGATGAAAACTAATCAGGGAATGCAAGCACTGTCGATGGAAAACATCCGTGATCACTTTAATGAAATTCCGTTTGGATATAATGACGAAGATATTGCTTGGTTGGTAGCGAAGGCGTTTAAAGACGGTAAGCTTAAATTAGCATTTAATAATGCTCCGATTTCTATTAGCGATGCGGCTAATAATGCTCAATTAATTACTGGCTACTTAACGAAGAAACAGCAAGTAAGAAAGCTAACCTTGCAAATTGTCCGGGAAGTTCCAGGAAAACAGAGGAAAGCTGCACGTGATTTTGTGAAGGATATTTTACACAAGCGCAGCATTCTTGCTGATAATGATTCGACTGAGCAGTTGGCAGCTAAAATTGTTACCACTACTAAAGAAAAAATCAATGAGCTAAATGGCTTTGATGCCTTCCCTCAGGGCCCAGGGAAAGCCTTGATTGATCAGGGGGTAGAATTGTTAAAACCAATCGCCAATTCAGGTAATAATAGTGAACGAACATATGGCTTGATTGATAAACACCTAGATGAGTTAGAAGATTGGCTAGAAGACATGGATGATAATGGTATCTCTGATTTCTATCATTCTGATACTCAGAAATCGGTTTGGCGGAGATCGTTGGACTACATGGATAGATATAACCTAGCAAAGGGATTTATTGATTCTGATAATGCTGTTCATAAGACTGCACAAACCATTAAGGAAAATCTCAAGAAGGAAAATATTAGTCGGATCATCCCTCAACTAGAAGCATTGAATCAGGATTTCGCTACCCAATTTAATGATTTAGTTGATGAGTTGTATCGTCAATACCAGGACAAGAGTGAAAATTACTCTCAATTGCTGGAACAACGCTTAGCAGACGCTAATTTTCCAGAGCAAACTGCTAACAAACTTCAGCAGCGGATTCAGGATAGAATTACAAAAGATAACCAAATTGCTGAACAAAAGAGTAATGATGGCAAGTACACTGAATTAAATGACCAAATCCAGTTGCTGAAACGTGACGCCGATCAGCTACAACGAAAAATTGATGAAACTAGTCAACAAATTGCTCGAGATTTACGCCGTAAGCAAGAGTTGGCAGAACAAGCAACGAAACATGATTCTAGTGAGCGGCCTCATCCGGTTGAAAGCATCCCCCATGAAGTAGTTCATACTAAACGGGTAAAGACAATTAAGATTAGTGATCTTGAAGTACAAGCATGGCGAATTACTAGTGATAGTGATTTGGATAGCTATATTAACCAGTTAAAGCAGTCCTTACAACGTGAAATAGATTTAAACGATATTGTGAATGTTGATTTTAAGTAGGGTAGAAAATGGATAAGACAAAGATAAAGAATTTTGCTGTTAATGCACGTAAAGAATTAATAGATAGTATTCGGCAACGATTGGCAAACTTTGGGATTGATAAAACAGGAATAGCCGATGAGCTATCAATTTCCACCGCAGCTGTTAAGTACTATACTAATGAACACTTCCCATTAAAGGGGAAGGCGATTGACTGGCGTAAGCAAATAGTTAGTCGAATTAAACAGGATACCAACCAGGAATGGGATAAAAAACTGAATCAATTTATCGATGAAGTTGCTTATACCTGGTTCAACCGGATTATTGCCATCCGTTTTATGGAGGTAAATGATTACCTACCTAGTAGGACACGAGTTCTTTCAAGTGAAGAGGGCAGAATAGAGCCCGATATGATAACCCATGCTCTGGAAATTGAGGATGATTTGGGTGGCTATAGTGATAAAGAACGTACGCAGATTACAGATGCTCTAATGAGTCATAATCCTACTCAATTAGATAAGGTATTCGGGATGCTGTTTATCAAGCAGACAGATGAATTATCGAATTTGCTACCAGGATTGTTTGAAAAAACTTCTGACTATATGAAATTATTGTTTGTACCTAACTACAGCAATGGAGTTATTAAAGAACTAGTTGATGAAATTCCAGAGGAAGACTTTGATGTATCGAAGTCTGGCCAGGTGTCCATTATTGGCTGGTTATACCAATACTATATTTCTGAATTGCACGATCAGGTCGTTAACATTACAGGGAAAAAAGCAGTAAAAAAAGCCGATATTCCTGCAGCTACTCAGTTATTTACAACAGACTGGGTAGTCAAATACATGGTTGATAATTCCCTTGGCAAGTACTATTTAGAACGTCATCCCCAAAGTAGTATTAAAGGTGATCTTAAATACTTATTGCCCGCAAAAATGGAATTGGTGCAGAATGGCAAGCAGCTTATTGAATACAAGTTCCTGGATAATGCCATGGGTTCAGGCCATGTTTTAATATATGCCTTTGACGTGTTTATGAAGATGTATCAAGAGGAGGGATACTCCTCTCGTGAGGCGGTCCTTCTTATTCTTGAGAATAATCTGTATGGCTTTGAAATTGACAAGCGAGCTTACCAGCTGGCCTATTTTGCTGTAATGATGAAAGCCCGGCAGTATGACCGACGAATATTTAAGCGAGATATCCATCTCAATCTATATCTCTTTAAGGATTTAGTATTGCCGAGTGTATTTTATGATAGGTTGCCACAACAGATTGCTGACGAATTAAAAGAAACTATGGCGGATTTTTCTAATGCAACTGAATATGGGTCAATTATGCAGATTAACAGTCATCATGATTGGGATAAATTAATGGCAACAGTAAACTCAATTGAGCCGGTTGAAGACTTGGATATTGATGGTATTAATAGGGCCAAGGATAATGCCTTACAAGCGCTTAATTTGATGAAGTTACTGACTTCTAAGTATGAAGTAGTAGTAACGAATCCACCATATCTAAACAAATTTGATAAAACACTTAAGAAGTATCTAAATAATCATTATCATGATTATTCTAAGGATCTATTTACAGTATTCGTATACCATAATCAAGAATTATTATCTAATAATGGGTATGCTGGCTTTATGACACCGTTTGTATGGATGTTTATTAAGACATATGAGCCCCTTAGAAGGATAATTATCAATCATGTTAAGATAGATAGCTTGATCCAAATGGAGTATTCCGCGTATGAAGAAGCTACAGTTCCAATTGATAGCTTTGTTCTAAAGAAAACACATGAAGATACTATCGGCACCTACATTCGTTTGTCCAATTTTAAAGGAGGAATGGATGTACAAAGAGACAAGGTTATTAAAGCTATAGATAATCCTAACAGTGATTATCTATACCATACTGATCAGGATAACTTTAATAAGATCCCCGGTTCTCCAATAGCGTATTGGGCTCCTCAAGCAGTAATTAATGACTTTGAAAAGGGTAAACCATTAGGACAGCTTGTTGATGCTAAAGTAGGCCTTCAAACAGGTAATAATAAGCGTTTCTTACGCTACTGGTATGAAGTTGATTTTAATAATATCTTTTTTGATACTCATAATACCGCAGAAGCTAAGCAGTCTGGGAAAAAATGGTTCCCATATAATAAGGGCGGCTCTTACCGTAAATGGTATGGGAACTATGACTATGTGGTAAATTGGCAGAATGATGGCTATGAGATTAAACGTTTTACTGATTCAAGGGGAAGGGTTCGGTCTAGGCCTCAAAATACCGATTACTATTTCAAAAATGCAATTACTTGGCCATTAATTACCAGTGGTAATTTTAGTATGCGTTTTAGAAAATTCGGTAGTATACATGATGTTGCTGGAATGTCTGCATTTAGCGACAATTCTAACACATTAAAACTTATATTAGGATTAGGAAATTCGTCTGTTATGAAACAATTGGTAGGATTATTAAATCCAACTATTAATTATCAAATTGGTGACATTGAACGAATCCCAGTACTTAATATGGACAAGACTACTGAAAACGTGGTAATTCAGCAGGTGGATCATGCTATCAGCTTAAGTAAACATGACTGGGATCAACAGGAAGAATCTTGGGATTATGGAATGCCTTCTGTAATTCAGTACAAAGGTTTAAATCTAGAACAGTCGTTGAATACTTGGCTAAGTGATCTTCAGTCCAGATACTATTCTATGAAGAACATAGAACAGAATCTCAATGACATTTTTAATCGTTTGTATGGGTTAGACCAAGCTGAAGATAGTATAGAATCTCCAATTTCTGTTAGATTACCTGAATCTCGCGAGACTACAGTTTATGCGGTTAATTCACTATTATCTTATTTCATTGGATGCGTATTCGGACGGTACTCCTTAGATAAACCTGGATTAGCATATGCAGGGGGTGACTGGAACGAATCGGCATATACTAGTTTTAGGCCTAATCAGGATAACCTAATCTTGCTAACAGATCGTGATTACTTTGGAGATGATCGAGACATCATTAATCGCTTAAGGGAATTTTTAAGCATTACCTTTGCCCCTTCGTCCTTAAACGATAATCTACATTTCATTGCCAAAACACTTGATCCTAAAAAGTCTAAACGAGGTGAAAGTGATGAACAGATCATTCGTAACTACTTCCTTAACGATTTTTATAAGGATCATGATAAAGCGTATCATAAGCGCCCTATTTACTGGCAGTTTAACAGCGGCCGTAATGATGGCTTTAAGGCTTTGATGTACTTACATCGATATAATAAGGACGAATTGGCGATAGCTCGTAACTACTTGCACGACTTGCAAGCTGCATACAGTAACACTATTAAATTTAACGATGAACAGGAAACTAAGTCCTCGACAGCACGTGAGAAGAATCAGTATCGTAAAGATACAGTTAAGCTAAATAAAAAGGTAACTGAGGTTATTAAATATGATGAAGCACTTCAACACCAAGCATTAGCTCAGGTTTCCATTAACTTAGATGATGGTGTCGTTGTTAACCATGCTAAAGTTCAAGGGAACGAAAAGTTGTTCTCTAAATTGTAGAACATTGTTAAATTAATTGAACAAACCGGGGATGGGGTCTGACATCTCCGGTTTTAATAGTGCGCCCAGCATATATCTTCGCTGGTACCCGCAAAGGTTACTGGTGAACTGCACACAGCAAGACTTTGAGCTATTCTCTAACTAATAGAAAACTTGGAGCACCTTGGACTAATAGATATGTCCAAGCCGCCCCAGGCAGTTCAAAGTGATTAAGTTGTCGAACCGCCGTATACGGAACCGTACGTACGATGGTGTGAGAGGCCGGTAATTGAACTAATCAATTACCTCCTACTCGATTAGAGAAATTTAGCTGATAGTATATACGCTAGGGTAAAAACGGAAATGCGACGGATGGGGATTCTTTGGAAGAGTAGAGTAAATTCATCGGCACTTGTGAATCTTAAAAAATAACTACTCAATTATTTGTATATACGGTATAATCTGATTGTATATATTGATAAAACGAATAGAGGTGTTTAGATTGGCTATCAAGTCACCGACTAAAATTTTTAAGACTGGTAATTCTAGTGCTGTGCGATTAAGCAAAGATATTATGAAAGCTGCTGGATTAAAGGTTAATGACCCAATTGATGTTACGGTTAATCAACAAGATGGCAGCGTGGTTATTAAACCTATTAAAGAAACAAACGGATTTCATGACCGCTTTGAAGAACTCTTAAATAAGAGTATGAAGGATGATCAAGAAGCTTTGGACTTTTTAAAGGATAAGTAAAAAATGAATTATTTGACTGAAGAAGAAATTATGGAAATTAACCGCCAAATAATTCAGTATGCAGGGGAAGGTATGATTCAGGTTTTAGATCCGAACGGGCTAAATAGTATTGTTGAAGCTCCTCAGCAAACTTTCTTTGGCCGGGAAGCCTATCCAACAGTTTGGCTGAAGGCAGCGTATTACCTACAAAAGCTTACTAAAAAGCATGTTTTTGCTGATGGTAATAAACGAACAGCATTAGAAGCAACGAAAGTGTTTCTTCTGCTAAACAATATTAATGTAAAATTTCATGGCATTGAAGCTGGACAAATGGTTTTAGATGTTACTAATTCTCCTGACTCAGAGGAGGTCATGTTAAAAGTAGCAAGATATTTAAAAAATCATCAAATTAAAAACAAGAGTGAGTAGTATGGTGCAATTAAAGTTAGACAAAATAGTTAAAGAAATTAATCATTATTTTGACCAAGGATATCAGTACGTATTCTGGTATGACCCTGATGGTGAATTTGCAGATGATGTAACTGAAGACAATCAGTATTTAAAAGATAATTTAGCGGCTGAAGTACAGCCCGTTGGTGAGAAGGAACAGTTTAAAATTAAGCGAAAACTACTGGATAAAAAGAATCAGGACCGTAGTTTTTTAGTTTATGTAAAAGCAAAAAGGCCTCAGCTACAATTTGATTATTTTGCTGATATGGAGCGTTATGGCCGTATATTTAGTGCTAAGGCTAGCGATATAGTGTTTGAACAATTAGCTGAGCAATTAAACTTTGATAATTCAAAAAGAAATTTTGTCAAAAAATATTTAAAATATTTTCGGGCTAAGTCCAGGCGTCAAACATATATTCATAATTTTGAGTCAAGATTAATAAATCATCCTGAATTAATGATCTTATCTAATTTAGCTGACTTAGATCAGTTTGATGAAAATTCACTATTGATGGCAGCCTTCAAAGGAGGAATGGACGAATCTAATAACAAGATTATTCGATCATTCAGTAAATATGATGTTTTGCCATTATTTTGGCAGATATACGATAAATACTTTGGCTGCAGTAATGTTAGGAGCTTAAAGGGACTGTTCGATGGTGCTTTCGTTACAAGCATCTATAGTCAATTAGAAGAAAAAATTCCATCAGAGTTATTAGCCCAACCTTTTGAAAATTATTCGAACGTGCAAGTTTTCATGAAGCGCTTTAGTGATTCTCGTAAATATCAAGAACTATACCAGAATTTAACGGGAACGGCATGGAACGAATTTAAGCTAGGTACTTACCTAAAAGATGAAAACGTTCAAGATTTATTAAGAGTTGACGGTATAAAACAGATTGACGAATTGCTCTTAGAAAGAGTCAGGGCCAATTTTAATGCGGATGGTACTGTCACTGATGGTGATGAGACTATCGGTGTAATCGATCAAGTAACCAGAGGAGTAAATGCGTTTAATCCAGAATTCAACTTTTTAAAAGAGACTTATCATGTGTTGAAGTATCGACCACGATTCTATGATGACTGGCATGAAATGCTTAATGATTATGTAAATAAAGTATTTAAAGTTGATACTCATTACCGCTATTTGGTGACTAATTACCGATGTATTTCCGAAGATAAGCGTCATAAATATGAAGACATTAAGCGTATGGCTGATGATTATTACAACGATCAGATATTAGATCAGTCTGTTCGTGAATGGAATACTACCTTCCAGCTTCAAGATGTTGAATCTAATCAGCGGGAACAAAATTTCTATAGGAACTTTGTTCATGGTGCTAATGAGCGGATTGTGGTGATTATTTCAGATGCCTTTCGATATGAAGCAGCACATGAGCTTCAAGCTCAGATAGCTAATGATGATAGGATTACAAGTAAAATGAACTATCTACTGACCGGATTACCATCCGTTACGTATATGGGGATGCCTTCACTCCTGCCCCACCATAAGCTGGAGTGGCAAAAGGATAATGTACTAGTAGATGGTCATATGGCTAATAATGCTGATAATCGCCGTAAAATTTTACAATTATGGGATAAAAATAATGACCTATTAAAACTGGATGATATTCTAAAAGCTACCAGTAAGGAAATTAAGGCCATGATTGCTAACAAAAATGTTATCTATGTGTATCACAATCAGGTTGATGCAATTGGCGATAATTTAAAAACGGAAGACGAGACTTTTAGGGCGACTGATCAAGCAATTGATGAGATAAGAAAAGCTATTCAAGTATTAAGAACAAATAGCGTATCACATATTATCGTGACCGCTGATCATGGCTTTATCTACCGTGAAGCGTCAGTGGAGGAACAAAGTAAAATTGATATTCCAGCAAGTGATTATAATGGTAAAATATCGCCGCGCTATTTGATGACACCAGATGACCTTTCGAATATTCCTGGGGTTATGTCAGTAAAACTGGGCATTAGTCTGACAAATAATGATCAAACGAATGTTTATTACCCTGCTACTGTGAATGTTTTTAAGTCCCAAGGTGGTAAAAATTATGTACACGGCGGATCATCATTACAGGAAATGGTAATTCCTGTATTAGATATGAGAATGAACTCGTCAAGATCAAAGGCCGAGTTTGCCGAAATAAGATTGGCAGCTACTCAACATAGTATTAATGCCCTAAGGATGACGTTGAAATTCAATCAAGTCGAACCAATTAGTGACTTGATAAGGCCTCGTAAATTTAACATCTACTTCATGAATCAATTTGGACGGGTAATTTCAAATGTTGCTACTATTAACGCTAATCGAACAGATGCAGAGATTAATCAACCATTATCAGCAGATATCGTAATACAAAATCGACAATATGATCGGAGTGAAGATTACTATCTAGTTATTGATCCGGATAAGGGATCGATTACTAATCCTAGATACCACTATCAAATGAACCTGATAAATGATTAAATCAGTTAATAACAAGAGTATGGAAATCTCCTAACAGCTAGTAGGACTTAGGGCTGTGGGGGATTTTTTGGTTTGTTCTAAATTTCAAGAATAAGTTAGCCACTAAGCTGAAATAAATAGCACTGACCAA
>OGIR01001237.1_pt1 | contig 15031 bp, 18 predicted proteins | sample 1571831 | NCBI WGS metagenome assembly OGIR01 (sample SAMEA2582124, study PRJEB24529) | metagenome | biome: Human gut stool | place: China | collected 2011 | reverse complement strand
TCAGTATAAAGGCTGATCATTTGGCTGTGGAAACATATTTAATTTTCGCAGTTCAAGCGAACTTGAACCGTAAATACACCGTCTTTCTTTTTCGTATAGAAGTCACCATGGTTCTCCTGAACGATACGATTTATATTTTTTAGTCCGTAACCGTGATACTCTCCGATGCGGATTCCGCGAGAAGTATCACTGTATGGGTTTTTCAGCCGATAGAAGAGGCTTCGATACTGCTTGCGCAGCTGTAGATGAATGATTCTCTGTTCCGCTGGCAGGTCGCAACAGGCTTCGATGGCATTGTCAAATGTGTTTCCGATAATGATGCTCAAAGACAACGATGAGATCGTCAGGACTTCAGGAATCGTCACATCCAGTTTGACGTTGATGTTATTCCTTTCCGCAATTCGTAAGTAATAATTCAAAAGAGCATCAACAACAGGATTTCCGACCGCAGAAATATTTGTGGAACGCTCGAAAACATCCGTGGCAGCCTGCGCAATCTTGTGAAGTTCTTCGGTATCACCGTGTTCTGCAACTGCCTGCATCGCCAGGATGTATTTCTTCACATCATGCCGCAGAGAACGGACTTCTTCCTGGCGTTCTTTGAGCTGCTGGTAGTATTCCATTTGAAGATTGTACTGCTGTTCGTTGAACTTAACTTTGAATTTTTCCAGTTCATTTTCCCGGAGAGCTTCCACATAGAACACGATCAGGATGTTTATAAGGAGAAGCACAGCCATAAGGCCGACCATATAATCCGGGAAATACTCATCCGCAGCATGATACTGTGCCACATAACAGACAGCAATACTTGCGATTTGAATCGCAATGATCGGCAGCAGCCATAGGATACGCAGAGCATTTCCTTTTCGGCTGAAAAAATGTGAGATCAGGACTACGAGTGGAATTTGAATCAGGTTTGAAAAAACAACATAGACCAACCGTGCTGCCCCAGCCTGCATTAGAATGTCGGTATCCGGGATACGCAGCCCAATCAGAAGCATTGCAAGCACTTCCACCAAAGCAATCAGTGTGAAGAAAGCTCCGCTTGCAAAAACCGCCTGCCACGGTCGAACCTCATAGAACAGCAATGCAAGGAAAAATCCGCCAACTAAAAGATAGATCGTGCGCTGCGTCACCCAATCCGGGAATAAACTCAAAGCACACTGCCCAGCAATCAAGAGTGCAACATAGGCATAGAACCACCTTGAGACGGGCTCCTTTTTGGGAAACAGCCGACCGATAAAAAGCAGCAACAGGGCAATGTTGGCAAAGCTCCCTGCAAACTCAACGAAATAATAAAGCATCATCTTCCCAAATAAGCGTTGAAATTTTGATTGAACTCCTGACGCTTCCTCCTGCTGATCGGCAGCTGATGTCCGCTGGAAAGAAAAACAGCGGTTCCCGTAGCGTAAACAATGTGTTCCATGTTGACGAGATAACTTTTGTGTGGTGACACAAAGCACCGTTTGGGAAGCTGCTCCAAGGCTTCAGGAATGCTCATTCGCAATGTAAGGTCTTGCTCCTTGCAGTGAATCAGAACTTTATGTCCGTGGCTTTCCAGAAAGTAAATGTCCGATGTTTCCAAGGACATGGTAACACCATCGTATTCGATCGTGAAATGTTTGGAGTTCAGTTCCTGAAGGACGGCATCCATTGCCGCAGCGAACAGCGTCTGATCCAAAGGTTTGACAAGGTAGCGGAATGCAATGCCATATCCCTGCACAGCGTACTCATGCCGCTTCGTGACAAATACCACCAAAGGATGCTTCTCCATCTGAATCAAAGACTGCGCCAGCTGAAAACCGTTGGATGGCATCTCGATATCGAGAAGAAGCAGATCAAAGGATTTCTTCTGCATTTGCAATTCGCTCAGAAGTTCGTTTCCATCCATGTAAGTTTCAATGTCAAAGCAGCCTTGCACATCGTACTGCTGGACGCTTTGAACAATGCCATCAAGGTCTGATTTCTCATCATCGCAGACTGCAACGTGGTACTTCAGCATTTCGACAACCTCCACAAAATAATGTCCTGCTACTATTATAGACTGTGCAAAGGCTCCTTACAAGTAGCCTGACCTACCACTTTTGTCACCAGAACGACCAGTTTTGCCAAACCTCTTGATTTTGCTGAAATTTATGATACAGTGAAGCAAAAATCAGAAGATAAGGTGGCGCAACTGCAATGTGGGAACGCACGCTGTCTCAAAAATCAGTCCGTCTTTTCTGCGAGCAAAAAGTGATAGATGAAGCAAAGGCGGATGCGTATGTCTATGGGTACGAGTTGCTCATATCATCTGTTGTGAGCGTTCTGCTTGTTGTTTTAATCGCTGTTGTGTGTGGTGATGTGCGGTACGCACTTTCATTTTTGATTGGGTTTATCCCACAGCGAATCTACATTGGCGGATACCATGCAACATCGCACACCAGATGCTATTTGGCATTCTCCGGACTGGCACTTATCTGCATTTTGCTGAGTAAAGTAATTGCAGCCAATCACCTTTTTCGTATCCTGACAACAGCAGCTCTTATGGGCATCGCTATCTTTTTCTCTCCGATAGAAGCAACGAATAAGCCTTTAGGCAAAAAGAAGCGGTTAAGCTATAAGATGGTCGCATCTGTTCTTTCGTCAATAGATTTCCTGTTTGCCATTTTCAATGTGCTTCCGGACACCCGCAGTATAACGGTATACTACATTTCAAAATGGGTTTTAGTGATTTTTGCAATCATTCCGTTTTTTCAGAAACAAGCGAAGATATCCTAAGGTACGAGGGCGTTCATGTGTTTTCAGAAGATGAATGCTCTAAAAAATATCAAACGGAGGTAACAGAAATGAAAAAGATTATGTTGCTCTTGAGCAAGGTCACTTGCATTATGGCAATGGCTCTCGCAGTCTTGAGCGTGAACAGCACCTGTGGCTTTACGGCATATCAGCCGGATGTCCCGGAATCGCTTGAGCATGACTGAAATTCATATGAAAGGTAAGATAGCGATACTCTTACGGGATATATTTCTTGATAATTTTCTAAAAGGAACTGTTCGATTATGTTGGAGCTGCTTTCATTCATTATGTTGATTGTTCGTCAGCTTTTCTATATTCTAGGCGTCCTTGCATTTGGAAAATATCTCTTGAAAAAGTGAGAGCATCGATAATCAATGTACTTCGGAGGTGTTTCCGATGCACAGATGAGAGTCCGTTGTTCTATAGGAATGCATGAAAGGAAAAAACAAAATGAAAACAAAAACATATTTGCGTTATATTTCCTGCGTGTTAGCGGTGCTGCTTTGTGTTGCTTCCATTATGCCCATTGCCTTTGCAGATTCAACAAATCATGGCAATAGCGAATCTCTTTTGACAGGATCAAATTATTCTGTTTCGTACTCGATGAATGGAAAAGATGTTGTTGAACAGCTTACAATTCGTGATGGAGGTATCACACGAATTACGCGTACGGTGCATCCTAATGATGTGATGGACATTGTTGTTGTAGGTGCATCTGGTGAATCAACAACATCAACTGCAAGAAGTGACTATAGCTTGTTCTATGAAATTTATCAAGATCAGCAAAATTACAAAAACGGACAGCTGGCACAAATTCCTGCACTCACTGGAAGCGAGGTGACAGGGTCGCAGTTCAAGCACCGCTATGTTGGCACAAGTGCAACCGATACGGTTTATGCTAGTGATTTGCGTAAATGCAAAAAAGCATCTGATGTAGCCAGTATTTTAGCAACTGCATGGGGAAGCACACCAGCAGCAGTTATTTCTTCTACAGCATCGTTTATTTTCGATCAGATGCTTCAGAGTATGTCCTCGGACTGCTATAAAGTGACAATATCTTCTATTACGTATGAAGTCCTATTTTCCTATGACAATAGCTACTATACACATTGCTATCATCAAACTGTCAAGGAATATAAGTCAAATGGCTCTTTGATTCGGTCTAAAACGGATTATTATCAGGCCATTGGTGGCTGATAGTGACTTCAAAGAACAGGGAGAACATGTAATGGGATTCTTTAAGCAAAAAGGGCCACTCCAAAGAGATTTCTGCGAAGTATTGCTATATGTTGTGGCTTTATGGGCATTGAAGCCAGCAAGCCTTCAGGATATCCTGACGGTGAATCAATGCGATGGAATGTGGTTCTTTTCCGCAGCATTTTTTGCCATTGTTTTTGTAGGAATCGTTTCAGATTATCTTCTGATTACAAATCATTTCGTTGCATGGAAAGCAATACACGGCAATGTCAATCAAACAACATTTCAGGAACTTCAGAAATTTGCGCTGTGCGAAAATCAAAAAGTTGCTATTGAGCCAAAGTTGGCAAGTTGTATTTTAGTGGTTTTGGCAGGTTGTTTAACAGCGGCATTCGTATGGTTCACATTTATTTGCCGATGAGCATACACCTGAGTTGAAAATTTGCGGCTTTATAGTGTGATGAGGTGGCTGTTAGTGATATTGCTTTTGATCACGATGATGCCAATATACTAAAATTTTGTAAGAGGTGATTCCAGTGCAGAATTAAGCGAAAAAGAATCCAAATTGTAGCTGGGTGACTTGTAACAGTCAATAAAATATAAGGAGCAAATCGACATGAAAAAGATGACCCGAAATGAATTCCTTAAAATGGCTGGAACGAGTGCTGCGTTGGTTGTTTTCAACACAGTTTTGATGCCTGCTGCTGTTGCAGTTGAACCAGGCGTTGTAGCACTTTCTTCCAAAAAATCTAGTATCGAAATTGATAAAGGAACAACTGTAAACTCTGCAACATTCAAACTTGTCCCAATTTCTCGCGAAACCTTCTGGGGCGATGCTGGTTCATGTACACTTGATTATCTGTCTGAAGGGTATATCCAATGGACGATTACCGTTCCGGGTGCAGTAATTGTTTCCTTTGAAGGTAACCTGCATTTCAATAAACTTGGTACACCCTTTGGAACCTTTGATCATGCCATTTCTGCATACGGCACAATCGGTACGGAAGATGTAAAATATGGACTCTCTAAAGGAAAATGGGAGGTTGAGTTTACTGGAATTGCTACTGCGGCTAACGGCGATATGTATAGTGTCGTTGATGGCGCAACATTAGCTTTCAGTGTCACCAAATGATTCTGCCATATAATCTACGTATTTGATTTTTACAAAATAGCTTATCACATAGAACAAGCCCCACCTGCAGTAGATTCTTCGATTTGGAATATCTATTGTAGGTGGGGCTTTTAGATAAATTTATTTATTCAAGTTTGCCTTTATGTCTTTAAGGAGTTTTTATAGAGAGATAGCTTAAAAAACGATGATATCACAATTGCTGGATTTCTTGTTCGGCCAACCAAGCGAGTTTATTCCAGTTGTTTACACGACACCGTTTGCCGATAAATTCCAATATTTTTTTGTGAGTTTCTTTTGGCAGAGTATCGCCATTATGACATGCAAGAAATGTAAAAGGTTTAGGGATGTCTTCTTTTTTATCGGCCAATAATAAAATATATCCGATATACTTTCCCTGTTCAGATATCACATAAAATTCAGGTAGACAGTTTTCTTTACTGCTCTGAACAATTTCTTTAAAAATGTCTAATGGTATTTTTTGGGGAACAGCAGAGGCATAGACGTATTGAATGGCATTATCTTCATTTTTCAACCATGTAATCTCCATACTTATCTTCTTTTCCTTTTTGCAAACACAGTTAAAGCATTAAATATATTGTTATTATACCACATTTGTTGTGTGTTGGACTATGATTTGAAATTATTTGGCATTTTAACCAGTTTATCAAATGACTTATTGTGCGAGTAAGAGAATTTTAATCATAATCATTCGCTTGACCAATTTGTAACACAAAATACGTTACAATGATTTTCGGCGGTAGCCATGAAAAAACGATGACACTCAATCCTCCGTGTCAACCCCACTGTAAAGTAGCGGGTTGAGGATGTTCTGAGGCAGTTGGGCATCCTGTTGGCGACGGCAGAGCCATCCGTGAACCGGGCTTCCACTCGGTTGGTGTCTATGTTGTAGCGGAAGGAAAGCAGTTTTTGAGAGTGATTATGGTCGAAATTCTGATTTCGTTTCATTTGAATAGCTCCTTTAATGATTTTGAAATTTGATTTTTGACGAGATGAGGTCTCTTTTTTCTTTCTCTTGAGTCACCTAACCGCACTACCCTGCATCAGTTGCGCAGATCAGGCTCTCTACATCTTTCCGCTGCATGAGCTTTTTCAGGATTCCAAACTGCTTTTTCGTGCTGGCGGACACCTGATACTGCCAATGTTCCGGCAAAATTGGAAGATCATCATACCTCCACTTAGCATACTTCTCATCATAGGCTTCCGGCTGAGAAAGTTCCACCAGATGCCCCACACACCAGCTGACAAGGTAGCCATTGCCCTCCATATAACCGTCCCCACGCTGATCTGCCCCGATCACTTTCGAGAGACTCATGGCAACCGAGGGCTTTTCCGCTAATACAAGCTTCATTCGATACTGCTCCTTTCGCAAAAAAATTAGCAGCTAGGCACCGAAGCGCATGACTGCTATGTAAAAATGCCTTAACGGGCATCATTCTTTTTTATTTGGAGATATGCATCAATTTCAATCAGTTCATCCGGTGTCATTCTTTCTATATCGGTTTTTGTATATCCTTCTGGCACTGACTTAATAAAATGTTTTCTAAGTATATTATCTGCATATTTTCGGCTCTCTACCAAATCGTGATAATCTTCAAGTTCTGAAATGATTCTTTGGCAATTATACATCTCAGCATCGCCATATCCATCTTGCTTAAAGTGTTTATAAATAATCGGCAGAATTGCATCGAAAAGGTCGTGTTGGAAAGAGTATTGTTCCTCGAAATCTTTTTCTTCAAATTGTTTATATGAGATTTCAAATAGTGACAGTATTCTCTTCAATGTTTCATCGATTTTTTCGCGTTGCAGTCTTTCTTGCTCTTCACGAAAATATGGAAAATCTTTAATATGAGTTAAAGGATTCAGGTACAGTTTTCGTACCACCGAGTTCGTTGTGTGAAATGCTCCTTCCACAAGCTCACCCGTCAGCAATCTTGAATCAACATCCAAATATTTAGCAATCTGCTCGATATACTGCCGACGCATTTTGCCATTATTCAAAGATCGGCGGATTGTCTTATCCGAGCACTCGATGCTTGGTTCCTCATCTAATCGGCGTATACTCGTTTTCTTCAACTTCAGTACCTGCATAAACACATCTTTATTTACATGGTCTGTTTCTACATATCCTTTTGGCATCATCTGTCTCCTTGCGGTCATTATAGATATATGGGCCATTGATTGCGGTCATCTTTAATGCTATTATAATCGTGCAACCGAACGTTCGCAATGCCTATTTTACTTAAAATGACCGTAACAAAATCAAACATATCTGAAAGGAGCAGTGTCCTATGTCCTATGCAACCATTAGTAACATTCTTAATAGCAAAAATGGCCCCCTATACGCTGGAATGGCTTCTATAGTCGTTTTAACTCTTGCCCATATGCTCACAGAAAATAACTACAGCATTTCCGGCTCGTCTGGTAACATTACTACTTGCAGCACATCTGACTTGGTAGAAACTTCTACCAAGTCATAAGCTTGAAGTTCTCTGTAATTATTTCTATGTATAAGGGACGGCCTTTCAGCCGCCCCACCGGTCAACGCTGCGCTAATCAGACAGGTTCATCATCCGATTCTGCTTCGTAATCCTCGTTGACATCCACTTCTTCGTCCTCGTCACCATCATCCTCCGGCAGCTGGAGTGCATCTTCATCCTCATCGTGATAATTCGCATCCGGGTCCGGCTGATTTTTCTTGGATGCAGGCTTTACACCCCTCATTTTGATATAGAGATAACCGCCGACACCGGCTGCACCGATCACAAACAGAAGCAGCATAATCATCGGAAGCGGGGAAGCTTTCTTTTCCTCGCTCTCTGTTTTCTGCTCTTCCGGTGCAGGTTCCGTCTCCTGCGGCTTTTTGGTTTCCGCAGATTCCGTGACTTCCGGTTCCTTCTCCTGATACTTTGCGGCTTGCTCTTCATCCATCAGAGCAAGCAGATCGGCCTCATCCACCATATTCAGAAAATGCACATTCTGGTTGCCGTCTTTATCGCGGTCGATAATCAGATAGAAGGTGTTGCCCGCCTTTGTCACCAGCGTGATGAACTGCTGGCTGGATTTATCTTCTTCCTCACCGATATCGTCCACCAGCGTCATATTTCCTTCCGGGGTCAATGCTGTACTGGATTCCGTCTCATCCTCGGATGACATTCCGCTCTGCATCAGATCCAGAAACAACTTCAGAGCATCTTCACTGAACATGCTGCTGTCTTTTGCGGAATCCGTGACATCTAGGTACTTTCCATGTGCATACCCGGTTTTACCTTTGAAGTTCACCTTATACCAGTCACCGCATTTTTCGACAATCTCCACTGTATCGCCGGAATGCAGATACCCGATAATCTCCTGATCCATACCGGGACCGGAACGAAAATGCAGGCTGGTGATACCAGGCACCACCGTACCAGTCTGCTTTTGGGACTTTTCGCTGCCGATGTTGTATTCCTTGTCGCCCACCGTAACGATCAGGTTCCCATCCGCATCCGTAGCGACTTCATAGCCATCCGGCAGCACCTGCATGTCCGGGTCGATTTCGATGCTGCTATCACTGTCTGTTTTCCCTGCATTTGCACTTCCTACCGCATCCGTCTCCTGTGCAGCGGTACTGACAGCCGTGTTCTCCTGCACAGCATCGCCCGTATAGGCAAATGCAGTGGTCGTAAAGGTTCCTACCGCCATCACGCTGGCAAGCAGCATTGCTATCATCTTTTTCATTCCATATCCTCCGTTTCTTTCTCGTCCAGTTTCAGATTTTCCGGGTTGGGAACCGCAGCCTGCGCCATCTGAATGATGACTGCCAGTTGTTCCGGGGTCAGGCTCTGGGCATGTACCATTTCACAGATTTCGCTGTTTTCCTGTTCGTGGTACTTTCTGTCCCATTCCTTTCTGCGCTCCTCCCACTCATCGCGTTTTCTGCGGGCTTTTTCACGCTCCGCAGCAATCTTTTCCAGTTTCAAACTCATGTTGTGTCCTTTCCGGGCGAATAAACGCCCTGTTTTTATCGAATTCTTCCCATGCAGTAGTAGTGCTGCCTCCAGTAGTTCGTCTCAATGGAAGCATAGGAAATTGGGTTGCCGCAGTGAATCATCATCCCGTTGCCGACATAAATGCCCACATGGGACGCTCCGCTGGTGTTGTAGGTTTTCTGGAAGAAGATCAGGTCTCCGGGCTTTGCCTCACTTTTCGGGATAATGTCGCATTTTCCCATCAGACCATTGGCCGTCTGTCTGCCTACATTCCAGCCATTGCCGCAGTGGTTGATGACCCAGCTGACAAAGCCGGAACAATCAAAGCTCGTGCTCGGCGAGCTGCCGCCCCAGACATAGGATAACCGAGATATTTTTCTGCTTCGGTAATCATCTTTCGGAATTTTTCATCCGTCAGAGCCTCGCCCGGAATGTCGTAAACCTGGTATTCTCCGCTGGAACCTGCGCCATCCGGCGTTGCAAAGGCAATGCCTGCAAACAGGTCATCCCGATTGCCCCGGCACTCCAATGTGACTTCGTAGCGTTCCAGCTGGTCATCTGTAAGACCGGAATTTCTGGCAACATAGTCCACACCCCGATTGAGCAGCGTTACATTGAGGATTTTATACTCATACTGTACCGTTACCTGATAGGTGTAGGTGTGCCCGGTTCCGGTGATTGGATTGTAGCGATAGCCCACACGGGTTTCTTTCCTTGTCCGGATTTCTACCTTTTCCTCCAACTTCAGCTCATACTGTGCTTCAAAAATACTCTGGAGCCGCGCCTGCACCTGGCTTCTCGTATAGTTTTCAAATTCTACGGTCAGCAGAGATGCAAGCTCATAGGGATTGTGACCGATTTCTGCCAGATTATAGCGATATTTGTCATAGCCCGGATGGTCGGTTTCAATGCGGTCGATTTGTTTGCGAAGTTTATCTTCCAGCTTGGTATAGTCCGTCTCCGCGCCTTTCAAATCTTCATCCTCTGCCGTGTAGGAAGTACCCAGCACCACATTGCCGCCTCCATTGATCAAGACAGAGCAAGATGAAACCGACCCGGCAATCACCAAAACAAGCAGTCCCACGGCTGCGATACCGATGATGATATGCGAGTGGCTCTGCACAAACTGAAATGCCTTTTCCGTTATACTGACAGTACCCTGCGCAGCTTTGGCTGTGCCAGATGCTGTGTTCTCCGTAGCGGCCGCACCTGCCTTCGCAGCGGCATACTCTTTTTTGATGGCCTGCTTCTGCCGCCATCGGGAAAAGAGATTGGAACCAGCCTGCGGATCAGACTTCATGCGTTCCGCAAAGATGGAATCTACGGCATCTTTATTTGCCTTTTTCTCCAACCGCTCCAGCTTTTTGTACTGCCGCAGCTTTCGACCATATTGGAACCGGGAACCAGCACGGGCTGCACCTTCCGCTGAGCCTTCGGTAAAATGCGCTGCCTCCACACCAGAATTATTATCCTGGTCGGCATTGCGCACACTCTGATGTGCCTTGGCTGAAAGTGCATCTGCCGCAAGATTTCCCGGCTTCTTTGGCTTTCCGCCTTTTTTCCCGGAAGCTGCTGCATTCTTTTTCGCTTTTACTTCCTGCTCTGATTTCAGCTTCTTACTGCGCATCTTAGCAAGATCGGCCTCGTGACGAATCTGCCTTCGGTGTTCCGCTTTTTTCTTGCCGCCGTCTCCCGTACTGCTATCTGCGGTTTTGCTTCTGGAATCGCGAAGGGTGTTCTCCGCACCCTCGCGCTCCTGCCGCAGCTTGTCTCCGAGATTCGGATTTTTCTTGCCAGCCATTGCTTACGCCTCCTTTGCTTCCTGAACTTCGGTTAATTTTGTCGTCATAATCCGGTACAGTTCCAGATCGGTCGGGAAACGATCAACGAACGGCAAAATCACATTTCCGTAGAACAGCAGTCCTTCGCCTTCGCCGGAGTGAGTCACATAGGACAGCTGGTGCGGGCTGATATTCAGCTGATCCGCCAGAATCTGACGGTCACCGGCTGCCTGATTCAGCATATAAATGAAGTCGCTGTTCTCAAAAATGTTCGTCACTTCGCGGGAAGAAAGCAGATCTTTTACGTTCTGGGTGATGCCGGTGGGAATACCACCCCATTTACGGAATCGCTTCCAGATTTCCACGCTGTAAGCCGCTGTCTGCTCTTCTTTCAAAAGCAGATGGAACTCGTCCATATAGTAGCGGGTGTCTTTACCGGCATTGCGGTTGGCGGTTACACGCCCCCAAACCTGATCCTGCACCACCAGCATACCGATCTTTTTCAGCTGCTTGCCCAGCTCCTTGATGTCATAGCAGACCAGCCGGTTATTGATATCTACGTTGGTGCGGTGGTTAAACAGGTTCAGCGAACCGGTCACATAGATTTCCAGTGCCGTTGCCACATGGTGTGCTTCCTTTTCATCCTGCCGGAGCAGTGCCTCGTACAAGTCCTGCAACACCGGCATGTTCTCCGGCACCGGATTCTCAAAATAGGTCTGGTAAATCTGATGAACACATCGGTCGATGACCGTCTTTTCTACCGGCTGCAAGCCTTCTTTTCCGCCCACGATCAGCTCACACAGGGACAGGATGAAATCTGCTTTCAGGGCAATCGGATTATCCTCTTCCGAATAGTTCGCATTGATGTCCATCGGGTTGATATACTGCGTGCTGGAAGGGCTGATTTTAATGACCTGCCCCTCAAATTTCTTCACCAGTGCCGTGTACTCGGCTTCAGGATCGCACACAATTACATCGTCATCTGTCACCAGGAACGCATTGGCGATTTCTCTCTTGGCAGAGAAGGATTTACCGGAACCGGGAGTACCCAGAATCAGCCCGTTGGGGTTTTTGAGCTTTTTCCGGTCAACCATAATCAGGTTGTTGGACAGAGCATTCAGCCCATAGTACAGAGCCTCTTTCCCGGTCTGAAACAGTTCCTGGGTGGTAAACGGAACGAAAATTGCTGTGCTGCTGGTCGTCATGCTGCGCTGAATCTCAATCAGGTTCTGTGCCAGCGGCAGGCAGCTCATCAGCCCCTGCTCCTGCTGAAAGTCCAGACGGCGCAGGTTGCAGTTGTACTTCTGTGCGATGCTGGAAGCCTGAAACACGTTGGTTTCCAGCTCCTGCTCCGTCTCACCAGTGTTCATCACCAGAAAGGTCAGCAGGAACATACGCTCATTCTGGCTCTGCAATTCCTTCAGCAGTGCTTTTGCGTCTTTACCGTAAGTTGCTAAATCTGACGGAATGATGTCCATATCGTATCCGGAACGGACAGCTTTCTTCTGTTCCTCAATCTTTGAACGATCCAGCTCCGTAATGGTGTGCTTAATGGACTTGATTGCTTTGTTCTGGTCTACCGACTGAATGTGCATGGTCACGATCTGGCTGGATTCCATATCCAGAAAGTCCTTCAGCAGCTGATCCGACAGGTCGGAAGCCGTGATCTGGAGATAGGACATGGAGCCATACATCCCGCCCATCTGAAAAATACGGTTTTTCGGAAAGGCAAATCCAGTCGGAGCAATAAAGTCCTTTACCGACAGCCCGCTCTCCGGCAGCCACTTCCAATCGAAATTGAACCGGTCATGGTCACCCATGTGGAACATATCGTGCATCAGATGAAGCCGTTCCTTGCCGTTCAGCAGTTTTGCCCGGACACCCAAGCGTTTGAAGTTGTTCATCAGGTCAATCTCAATGTGAATGAGCCTCGGCTTTGCCTGTTTCATGGATTCCGCCTCAATGCCAAACGTCAGGTACTTCGTCTTGGTCAGGCCATTGTTGCCCTGGGCAAGCTGACGGCGGAGCATGGTGCTGTACTCCGTGCGCACCGGATTGAAATGATCCTTCTGATACGGGATACGCACCATCTTCTCAAAATTCGAGGCATCCGTAGCCATATTCATAAAAGAAAGCTCGAAGCGGATGCTGGAATCAAAGAAGTTCAGGAAACTACACCATTCCTCAAAGATAGCCGTCTGATCTTCCTGCTGTGCCAGCTGGTAATTGATATCCTGAAACTGAATGGTTTTGGTATAGTAGTTGTCCGTCACACGGCAGATACCGTCCGGGAACATCCGCTGAAAAGGAATGCTCTCCTGTGCCGAGTGCGGAACCGTGCGGTCACCCCTTGCACGATCAATCACCGTCTGCACCTGTTTTTGCTCTGCGGCTGACAGATGAGACGGCATTCGGATGTCATCCTGCTTTTTATTCTTCGCTGTCAGCTTTTCGAGAATTTTGAACAATGCGATTTACCTCCATTTCCACGTCTGCCTGCTGAACCAGCAGTGCATAGTAATTTTTTGTTTTGTAAGGCCGCGTTTTCGGCCTCTTGAACTTTGCCTCATAGAAGTGCTTTGCCACCACTTCCAGCGGCTGACCGTCTTTCTCATACATGGCAAGAAAGAAAAGCGGCAGCATCACCGCCATCATGCCAAGTGCGGCAAGGCTCAGATTCCCGCTGGATTTGAGTAAAAAGAAAACCGGAACGCCAATCAGCGCACCGGCTCCGAAGCAGAGAATCTGCCGTTTGGTCAGGTTCATAAAGACCTTGGTCTTGACCTTTGAAAGGTCTCGCGGCACAGAAATATAAGATGCCATGACTCATTCCTCCTCTCTTAGTGCGCTGCAAACACGGATTTCGCAAGGCTTCCCGTCTTAAACAGCGTAAATGCCAGCAAAACCGTATAGCCCATAACGCCCCAAATGCTGCTGATAATGTTATCCGAAAAGGACAGGTTCTGAATCAGAACTGCATAGATGCCTACACAGATCATGATAAGAAAGCCCTGGAATCCCAGTGCAAACAGGGAGCGTAGATAGTTTTGACCGGTGTGGCTCTGCTCATGGTTTCCAAAGGTTGCGAACGGAATCGGCGCAAGGCTTACCATGAGATATATTTCCACCATTCGGCCATACACGATAACAAAGATAATAGCCGACAATGCCAGCATCGTGACCTGAACCACAAATGTCTGCAAATACAGTCCCAGCAGCGGTCCCAAGTCCATGCCTTCCAGTGTGGCCTGCATCGCTGTCAGGGTCGCATCGCTGACGGACGTACTGCCGGAAATCAGACCGCCGCTTCGGGAGATCACTTGCTGCGCCACATCAAAGACAGCCATCGTGATATTGAATGTGTTCGAGATCAGGGTCACTGCCCGAAAGGTCTTAAAGACCCATTTGAAAAATGTCCAGGTCTCGAAATTTGCCAGATTGTTATGCTCGATGAGCATCTGGATCAGCTCATAACAGGCGATGAATGTCAGCACCATTCCGGCAATGGGCAGGATCACGGATTCCGAGATGTTGCGGATCATAGAAAAAACCGCAGGTGAAAAGTTCGCCGGTGTGGTTCCCACATCTCCTGCGATCTGTCCAACCTGCTGGTTGACCGAATCGAACATCCCTGAAAGATTTCCCATGATACCGCTGATGATCATGCTCTTGAGCCAATCTGTGATCTGTTCAAGGATACTCTGCATGAGCCGCCTCCTTCCTTACGCAAACACGCCGAACAGCTTCGCCATCCGGGACAGAAGCATAAACAGCTGTGAGAAAAGAGACAGTGCCGATGCAGTTGTAGTAAGAAACGCCATAGATTTGTCCTCCTGTAACTTGTCCGGCCTATCAGCCGGTGCGATTCTAAACTGCGGTTCTGCGCCATACTTCCAACATGTGCACCTGCCAGAGAGCGCAGAAAATAGCCAGCTGCGGAGATTGCCTGCACCTGACTATGTAACAGGCAGCTTTCGCCGCCCGGTCGGAATCTTCGCTCCGACAGCCTTTGCTTAACCGAACAGACCGGAAAGCAGCGGCACCAGAGTCGTGCCGATCAGTGCTACACCGCCACCGGCCATCAGCTGTTTTATCCCCGATTAGGTGTAAAACTCTGCTCGATGGCGGGCGGCGGCGTACAAAAAATCTATATG
>OGIR01001234.1_pt1 | contig 15063 bp, 16 predicted proteins | sample 1571831 | NCBI WGS metagenome assembly OGIR01 (sample SAMEA2582124, study PRJEB24529) | metagenome | biome: Human gut stool | place: China | collected 2011 | reverse complement strand
AAGTCTATCACAAATGGCTTTTTATTTTTCTAACTTAATTTTACAAACGGCGTATACTAACAACAGACGCTACATAAGTCAATATCTTTCTAGAAGTTTTCCTGTACACAATTATGATAATTGCATTTTTTATAGACTGAACTATAATATTAGTAACAGTTATTTTATTTTTGTTAATAACTGTTATTGTTGAAGCGTTTCAGAAAAAGAGGCGAAGTTATTTATGGCACTTAGTAAGCAAGAACGTAAGGAAATGGCTCGTAAAGCTATGGAAAAGCGTGGCAGCAAGAAGCCAGATGGTTCTGGTTTTGCAAAGATTGATGCTGACGCCAAGAAACTGAGCGAATAACTCTTTTGAAGCAATTCACTTATATATTTAAAGAGACAGAGATGTATTAACACCGCTGTCTCTTTTCTTTTAGACATTATTTTGTTCTTTTTTACAAAATTTCGCGAGACGATCCATCCCCGCTTTAATCTGCTCAATACTTGTAGCATAACTAAAGCGAAGATATCCTTCCCCACCCTTACCAAAGTTTGATCCAGCTGTTACAGCAACTTTGGCTTCATTTGCAAGTTGATAAATTAGCTTATTGTCATCCTGATCAAGGAATGGTGGAATCTTGGCAAAAATATAAAACGCGCCCATTGGTTGACTGCATTCAAAGCCCATCTCTGTAAGCCGCTTATACATATAGTCACGCCGCTTGATATATTGGGCATCCATTTCCTTTGTTGCTTCATCCCCACCCTTTAAAGCAGCCTCTGCAGCGTCTTGAACAAATGTGGCGATATCCGTCACAGCAAATGCATGAACCTTGAACAGCAGATCGGTTACTTTAGCCGGTGCGCAAAGGTAGCCAATTCGCCAACCAGTCATTGCATAGGACTTAGAAAATCCATTTGCTAAGATTGTCTGGTCTGGCATAATTTTAGCCATGCTTGAATATTCACCGTCATAGTTTAGTTCACTATAAATTTCATCACAGATTGCAAAGATTGGCTTGCCCTTAATTAAGGCTGCTAACTCATTCATTTCTGCTTGAGTATAGGCAATTCCAGTCGGGTTAGAAGGATTAACGAAAACAACTCCCTTTACTCGATCACCATATTTATCTAGATAATGTTTAAGAAGGGCGGGCGTTAGTTTAAAACCAGTCTTAGATGTATCTACTTCTACTGGCGTTCCTCCAGCAATCATTACATCAGGCGTGTAGATTGAAAAAGTAGGCGTTGGAACTAAAATTATATCTCCGGGATTAGTAATCGCAGTAATTGCAACAGAAATCCCTTCCGTTACGCCGTTTGTAACAAGAATCTCTGTTGTAGGATCATACTGAAGGCCATATTTATTAGCCAATGTATCGGCAATTGCTTGACGTAATCCCACTGTACCACGTTGGGGAGCATAGTGCGTCCGATTGTTTTCAATACTCTCTATTCCGGCCTTCTTAATATATTCTGGTGTATCAAAATCAGGTTCACCAATTGTAAACTTAATAATTCCTGGAATTTTTGAAACGTATTGAGAAAAATCAAATACTTTCAACGTCGGAACATCATTTAAGATCTTCCGCATATGTTCACTCATTTCAACCATTTTACTTAAGATCCCCTTTTTTACTAACTACATATTTTATTATATGACAGTTTAAAAGAAAAAGCATAGAACAACATCGATTAACCGTTGTCCTATGCTCAACTTGATAAAGTTAGTTTTCAAATGCTTTGATCATCCGGTCAAGCAATTCAACATCTGTATCACGAGAATAGATATCCATGATCTCATAGATTTGTGGTGCAGAAGTTGAACCAGTAAAGGCAAGGTTTAATGGGAAGTATAAACCGCGACCCTTAATGCCAGTGTCCTTACCTACTTCCTTAATAGCCTGACTGTAATCAAGGTCATAGTCACCGTTTTCAAGTTTTGCCTTTAAGCCCTTGAGAACAGCTAAAACATCTTCATTAGCGAAGTCTTCGTTGTCCTTAAGCAAGTCATAGTTGAATGATTGGTCAAGAACTGTATAGTATGACCATGCATATTGAATAACTTCAAGAAGCTTATTAACATCCCGCTGGTGAACCTTAATTGTCTTCTTAAGCAATTCAGTCAATTGTTCTTCTGGAATACTTTGAAGGCGCTTAGCTTCTTCAGTTTCGCCTTCTTTAATTAATTCCATTGTCCGATCAGTTAATTCATCAATCGACATACTCTTAATGTATTGAGCATTCATCCAATCAAGTTTCTTTTGATCAAAGTATGCTGGTGCCTTTGACATCCGCTTTGGATCGTAAACCTTAATCAACTCTTCTTTAGAGTAAATTTCACGTTCACCAACTGGAGACCAGCCTAAGAATGCGATAAAGTTAAAGATTGCTTCATGAAGGTAACCGTGCTTCTTGTATTCACTAATGAATTGAAGGGTATCCTTATCACGCTTACTTAACTTCTTGCGAGTCTTTGGATTAAAGATCAATGGAATGTGACAGAAAGTTGGGTGTTCCCAGCCTAATGCTTCATAGATAGCAATTTGCTTTGGTGTGTTTGAAATGTGATCAGCACCACGCAAAACATGGGTAATGTCCATAGTGTGGTCATCAACTACGACGGCAAAATTGTATGTTGGCATTCCATCACTCTTTTCAATGATGAAGTCACCACCAAGGTTGTCAGAGTTAAATGAAACATGACCACGTGCAATATCGTCCCATTCGTAATCATGGTCTTTAGGGAAGTGGAAACGAATAGTTGGCTTCAAGCCCTTTGCTTCAGCCGCCTTTTGTTCTTCTTCACTCTTACCATACCAACGACCATCATAATGAGGTGGTTCATTGTTAGCCTTTTGCCGCTCACGCATCTCGGCTAACTCTTCCTCTGTTGAGTAATCCTTGTATGCAATCCCCTTGTCTAACAATTCTTGAATGTATTTGTGGTAAATACCTTCTTTATTCCGTTCACTTTGACGGTAAGGGGCATACTTTGGATTTGGCTTATTTGGACCTTCATCCCAGTCAATTCCTAACCAGTGAAGATTTTCACGTTGGCTAGCTTCACCATCTTCAACGTTCCGTTTGGTGTCGGTATCTTCAATCCGTAATACCATCGTTCCATCGAAGTGACGTGCAAATAAATAATTAAATAATGCTGATTGAGCATTTCCGATATGTAAGAAACCTGTTGGGCTAGGTGCATACCGAACTCTGACCTTTTGATCCATTATCTAAGATTCTCCTTTAGTAACTAATCGAAATATAATTCCGATTTAAAATTGGTTGCTAGATCAACTAGCAGTCCTAAAAACGTACTACACATATTATAATAACACGCTTTTATTGCAACAAATATAATTGTATATGAAACAGCATATTTGTCAATTAACTAGTCGATTTCGCATGAAAAACACTTAGCAAGTAACCCTGCATAAGTGTTTCTCATTGATTATTAACTTATTGTATTAATTAGTATTGTTCCATATAGTGTTGACGTTCCCAGTCAGAAACATGTTGACGATATGAAGCATATTCACGGGTTTTGGCTTCCATAAAGCTGCTGTAGAGGTGTTCACCCATTGAACTCTTGATAACTTCATCGGCAGCCAAAGACTTTAATGCGTTATGTAAAGTATCTGGTAAATCACGAATATCTTTTTCAGCTCGTTCGGCTTTCGTCATCGTATAGATGTTTTCATCAACATTATGAATTGGTGGTAAGTTATTCCGTAAACCGTCTAAACCAGCTTCAAGAACAGCAGCGATTGCAAGGTATGGATTAGCAGATGGATCTGCTGACCGTAATTCAAGCCGGGTTCCCATTCCACGATCACTTGGAATTCGAACAAGTGGTGACCGGTTAGAAGTTGACCAAGCAACATAAACTGGTGCTTCATAGCCAGGAACTAAACGCTTATAGGAGTTAACGATTGGATTGCAAATTGCAGTATAGCTCCGTGCATGCTTCATCAAACCGCCCAAGAAATGGTAAGCCGTTGCGGAAAGCTTGTCTTTATCATTTTTATCAAAGAAAGCATTGCTACCATCTTGACTAAACAATGACATGTTGAGGTGCATTCCTGAACCGTTAATCCCAGAAAGTGGCTTAGGCATAAAGGTGGCATGGAAACCATACTTCTTAGCAATTGTTTTAACAACGAACTTAAATGTTTGAATGTTATCAGCGGCTTCTAAAGCATCTGAGTACTTGAAGTCAACTTCATGCTGACCAGGAGCAACCTCATGGTGAGCTGCTTCAACATCGAAGCCCATCTTTTCAAGCGCTAAGACGATATCACGACGGCAATCTTCACCAGGATCTGCTGGTTCCATGTCAAAGTAATTTTCCTTATCATTAAGATTGGTAGTTGGGTTACCCTTTTCATCAGTCTTGAAGAGGAAGAATTCTGGTTCAGGCCCAATGTTAAAGTCTTTGAAGCCCATCTTCCGCATATCTTCAAGTACCCGCTTTAAGTTATTACGTGGGTCACCTTCAAATGGAGTACCATCAGTCTTGTAAACACTGCAGATTACCCGCGCAACCTTACCGTGTTCAGCACCCCAAGGGAATGCAAGCCAAGTGGACATGTCTGGATAAAGATACATGTCACTTTCTTCAATTCGAACAAATCCATCAATTGAAGAACCATCAAACATAATTTTGTTATCCATCAATTTATCTAACTGACTAACTGGTAAGTCAACGCTCTTAATCGTTCCTAATAAGTCAGTAAACATAACCCGTAAGAAATGGATATCTTCATCCTTTACCATTTGGCGAACTTCATCTTTTGTAAATACGTGTTTACCCATAAAATTTCATTCCCTTTCATACAATCTCCACAGAAATAGATGACCATACCAATCCATCTAAAATCTGCTTCTCTCCTTAACACTGTGACTTAGAATAACAATAGACAGGCCATAAGTCAATTCTATTTAAGAGCTTTATTTTAATTAAAAAAATCTGCCTCACCGTACTTTATTTTTTTAACCAATCATTTATAAATTGCTTAATTTGATTAATATCATTGGGATGACGCAAAATATCAAACCAGTGAGTATCAGCCTTATTTCTAAACCACGTTAATTGACGCTTAGCATAATGGCGAGAATCCTGCTTAATTTTTTCAACCGCCTCATTAAGGCTAATCTCGCCACGAAAATAAGGAAATAATTCATGGTATCCAATTCCCTTACCAGCTGGCAGATCCTCTCCCCCTTGATCAAATAACCATTTTGCTTCTTCTAACAAGCCGTTTTGAATCATCAAATCAACTCGTTTATTAATCCGCTCATATAAAACAGGGCGATCAGTAGTCAAGCCAATTAAGAGGAAATCATTTGTTGCTTTGAACTGTGGTTGGTTAGAAAATAATTGACCTGTTTTTTGAATTACCTCTAAAGCACGGATAACCCGGCGAGTATTAGACTTTGGGATCCGGACACTGGCCACTGGATCCAACTTGTTTAATCGTTCCCAAACGTACTCAGCTCCTTTTTCTTCAGCAACTTTTTTCCAGTGGTTACGAATTTCAAGCGTTTGTTGATCAAACTGGTCACTTCCCAATGCTAGATTATCAGTTAAGGTTTGAAGATAAAATCCAGTTCCACCTGCAATAATCGGCAAATGATTACGTTGAGCTATTTCATCTATTTTTTGGTCTGCAAGTTTTTTAAAACGGGCGGCAGAAAAACGCTCTTCAATATTGCAGATATCAATGAGATGGTGCGGCACATCCCCCATTTCCTCAGGAGTAACTTTTGCCGTTCCAATATCAAGATGGCGATAAACTTGCATCGAATCACCAGAAATTACTTCTCCGTCAAATTCATGTGCCAGTTTTATTGATAGCGCAGTTTTTCCTACAGCGGTTGGGCCGACAATTGCAATTACTTTATTCATCCTAACTCTCCAATTTTTATAAATTTTATACTAAAACTTGTCCTTCTCACTGGTAAAACGCCATTAATTCTTGCATAATGGAGGTAACCTAGAAATTCGAGGAGGTTTTATGTTATGAAACAATTAGCAAAGGGTATTTTAGTTGGTAGTTTAGCAACAGTTGCTGCCATTGCTAGCGGGGTTTTTACTTTCCATAAAACTGTTATTAAGCCAGCGGAAGAAGAAGAAGAGAAGTTTGATCAAAACCGTCGCGCTGCTATCCGTAAGGGCCGCTCAGCACACCAACTTTAATTTCGTTTAAGATTCAAATAGAGAGGCTGGGAGAAAATTTTATTTTCTCCCAGCCTCTTTCTTATTGGTTAAATTTCACAAGAGGCTAGATTCTAAGCATTAGCAAATAATTGGTTAGAATCATCAACCATCTTGACAAAAAGCATATAAGATACTTTTCTTAATACTTGGACTTTTTAGTCTTACCGTCCCATGCACGATAACCATCTTTTAAGATATAAAGGTGGTTATACCCATGCTTACCTAAAAATGCAGCGGCCTGGGTACTCAATGTCATTCCTTCATCATATAAGTAAACTGGCAAGTCCTTCCGCAACTCGCCATATTGTTGACGAAGATACGGATAAGGCAAGTTACGTGCACCAAGAATATGTCCTTGTTTAAAGTCATTTTCTTGTCGCAAGTCAATAACCTGTGCTTTTCGCATTCCTTGCTTAAAGTCATCTTGACTAAGGACAGTTGCATATCTCTTTCGACGGTAAGTCTGAAATGCCCAGCTAAAAATCCATACTAACAAGATGATTATAATGACTGCATTAAGAATCATCAAGCCAGAGCTAACTCCAAGTACCACGATCATTTCCCCTTACAAATTAATCTGCGTTTACAAACTGACGAGCTAATGAAGCAGCACCGATAACACCAGCATCATTACCTAATTCAGCTAACTTCAATTGAGTTGAAGTCCGAACTGTTGGGAAGGCAAATTTTTCAAAGTTTTGCTTTACCCGCTTCAAAAGGAATTCACCAGCTGCGGAAACTCCACCACCGATAACAAGGTATTCAGGGTTCAATGCGTTACTTAAGTTGGCAGTTGCTAAACCGAGGTAGAAGCAAACTTCATCAACAACAGTGTTAGCAAGGTAGTCATTTTCCTTAGCAAGGTCAAAGACAATCTTGGCTGTAATTTCATCACCGTTATCGATCATTGCCTTCAAACGACTGTTACCTTCATATTCTTCCGCTTTATCTTGAGCGATATGAACAATTCCAGTGGCAGATGCATATTGTTCAAGACATCCATGGTTTCCACAAGTACAAAGGTATCCATCTGGCTTAACGATCATGTGACCGACTTCACCACCGGCACCAACAACACCGTGGATAAGCTTACCGTTAGAGATAAGTCCACCACCAACACCGGTACCTAAAGTAATAAATGCAACATCGTCACCTTCATTACCAGCACCCTTCCAACGTTCACCAAGTGCAGCAACGTTGGCATCGTTATCAAGAGCAAATTGCATCCCAGTGCCTTGTTCAATCTCTTCTTTAACGTTTTGAGTTGTCTTCCAGTTTAAGTTGTAGGCCCCAATAACAGTTCCCTTTTCACGGTCAATTGTTCCGGGAGTTCCCATTCCGATTCCAATAAATTGGTCTCGAGACATTTTGTATAAATCAAGGTGGTGATTAATTGAGTTAATGATGTCTGGCACAATATGTGAACCATCATCCAAAATGTTAGTCCGTAAAGACCACTTTTGTTGAATCTCACCGTTCTCCGTTAAAATTGCAAACTTGATAGTAGTACCACCAAGGTCAACACCAATTAATTTCTTAGCCATAATGATTCCTTTCCTGGGTAAGGTTTAATACAGTTTACCCCTTTTAATTCTCGTTTGTTCTTCACGATGTTCTTTACGCAAAACAATCTTTGCTTTTGTATAGGTTGAATTATCTACAACTCCTGATTGATAGAGGTTATCAAGCTCAATGGCCATTAACTCAATATCATACAGTCGCTTACCAACATATACAAATACGTTGAATTCTTTTAATAGTTGCTGAACATCGTATAATGTGCGGTAGTTTCTTGAGGCGATCGCCATAAATTATCACTTCAATTCTAGAGTCAAAATTACCAAACTTACCGTTAAGACAGCTCCACTTAAAAACCGTTTCAGGCGGTCAACAGTTCCTAGCATGGGAGCACCAACAATAAATGCAATGAAAAAGCCACCAAATAGACCGCCAATGTGTCCTACCAGATCAACTCCTGATAGAAAAAATCCATCACAATATTAATAATAACAAATAGCAAAAAAGTACGACTTAAGACGCGAACAACAATGTTACGGTGAAAGCATACATCTAACATTAAAAACGCGCCAAACAAGCCAAAAATAGCAGTACTAGCACCAGCCGAAATTGTCGATGGCATAAAGACAGCACTAGCAAGATTACCAAAAATCGCACTGATGAAGTATATAACTACCATTCGCCCTCCCTAATTAAGGACGTACTACGAGCCCCCTTTTAAGGAGAGTTACTGTATTAGTTGAGCCACCTGCATAAACCAACCAGTAATAAACTAATACCTGAAAAACTATTAAGGTAAGCGTCACGGGCGCCAATCTCAGTCCCTGTGTCCGCATCTTTTATATCTCCGGTAAATACAACACTTTATCTATCCGCTGATCGAATTCTTCTGGTTCCCATTCGTTATCTTCAGCCAGTTGTGTCGTCAATGCCATTGAAATTTTAGGACCCTTATATTTTTTTAGGTAACGATCATAATAACCGCCACCAAAGCCCAATCTATTACCAGATGCGGTAAAGGCTACTCCAGGAACAACCATCAAATCAATCTCATCTGGAGAATAAACTTTGCCATCATGTGGTTCCAAGACACCAAAAGACGACTCATCGAAATCGGTATCCTCATTTAATTCAACAAATTCCATTTGTCGATGTGGCAACGTCCGTGGAACAACAATTTGTTGGCCCTTATGACGCGCATGAAGGATAATAGGTGCAGTATCAATTTCAAAAGATTGACTTAAAGTAACAGCAATTGTCTTAGCTCCTGTCCATTCGGGTTGATCATATAGCAAAGATGCTAATTTTCCCTCTTCGTAAAGACGGGTGTTTAAATCTAATTGTTGAAGGCGCGCAATATATGCTTGTCGTAACTCTTTCTTTGAATAAGCCATTATGTTATGACCGCTCCTTTATAGTGAAGTAACAAACGGTATCAGATTTTATTATCACCGCTTGAGGGAATTTATGCAAGCGTTTTTTTTATAAAAAAAATAAAAAGAGCCGGTCTCCCAGCTCCCTTATATGGTCATTACTTAGTTTCCCGATGTAATGTAACCTTTTGTTCCCGTGGACAGTACTTGTTTAATTCAAGACGATCTGGGTTATGACGACGGTTCTTGCTAGTTAAGTAAGTCCGTTCGTGGCATGAAGTACATTCAAGTGTAATGTTGACACGCATTATTTTGACCTCCAAACTATTTCTTTTATTTAACGTGGTTATTTATCGTAACCCTAACTCGTACAACTATATCATTTATTTTTCTATTTGGCTAGTAATTTATCAAACTTTGTTAAGGAAATTTCCTTGACAGTTTAGTTAGTCACCAAAACCCTTGGGACTCTGAACAGTCTTCCAGTAGGCTTCAAAAATTTGTTTTGCCATTGTCAGGTTAGCCCCACCATCGGAATTTGAAGCTCCTGGAATAGCTAAGGCAACTACAACTTGTGGATTATCAGATGGAGCAAATCCTGCAAAACTTAATGTCGTTGTTGAATGCGACTTGTAGTAAGTTTCGGCAGTCCCCGTCTTCCCTGATACTGATGGCTTAACTGAAGCTAAGGCCTTCCCAGTCACGTATTTGTTAGAACCATGGACCACTTGATAAAGTCCTTGCTTAACAACATCAAAGTCAGCTTTAGAAGCAGGAATGGTCAATTGAACTTGTGGTTTAGTTGTATATTCGACAGCCCCAAGTTGACCATTAGATTTTGTACCACGGATTTCTTTAACAATGTATGGGCGCATCCGGTTACCACCGTTAGCAATCGTCGACATATATTGAGCAAGTTGAATCAAAGTATAACCATCATAGTTACCATATGACAAGTCAAGGGCTGAACCGATATGCTTTTGGTCAGCAGGTCCGGTATAACCGCTTGTTTCACCAGGTAAGTCGATTCCAGTTTTAATCCCTAGTCCAAACATGTTAAAGTAACCCCGCGCTTTAGCAAAAATGCTTGGTTTCATCGTAATTTGCGCATTAGGTGTATATTTCATTCCTGCTTCTTTCATGAGTAGTTGCATCATGTAAGAGTTGGAAGAAACTTCGAGGGCCGTTGCTGCATTAATTGCCATATTTGCTGAGCCGCCATGGTTAAACCATGATCCCTTAGATGAAGTTCCAGCAAGCTTAATTGGCATATCGGTTAAGGTATTATTTGTTGGCGTAATTACACCATCCATTAATGCTCCCATGACCATCGCCGGCTTTACAACGGAACCCATCGTAATTGGGTGGTTGATAGCACCAATTTCATCAGGGGTTTCTTTACCTGTTTCTGGGTTACGATCAATACCAGCCATCGCATAAATTGCACCAGTATTTGGATTCATTACTACTGCATATACCCCAGTGGAGTACTGGTTTCCGGCAGCCGAGTAATTGTTTTTCAAAATCGATTGAACTTGCTTTTGGAACTTTGAATTAATCGTCAATACAAGGTTATCACCCTTCTTACCAGGGTACTTAGTCTTTTCTTTAGTTACGTCATCTCCATCAGTAGTAACCTCAGTTTGTGACTTCGACCCGGCTAAGGTTGATTGAAATTGCTTTTCAAGATAACTTTGTCCAACGCTATCATTTCGAGAATATCCTTGAGCAAGCAGTGAGTTAACTTCATCACTTGGTAAACCAGTAGTTGAGACAGTTCCTGTTAACGATTGAATATCTGTGCCTTGTGGGTAATCACGAGTCCAAGACGTGCCGATCTTTACTCCTGGCATTTCATTCAGGTGTTCTCCAACTGCTGCAAGCTCTTTAGCACTAACACCTGTTTCTTTAATATAAGTTGTCGAAAGGGAATATGCTCCACTCATTGCCGCATAAATTCGGGCATTATTCTTTTGCTGATCTGTAAGCTCCCATGAATCAGGATGTTTGCTCAAATATTCGAGAGCCTTATCATATTTAGTATCTTCAGAATCTGCATCTGAAGTCTTGACATGTTTCAAAACACTCTTAAGCCGCTCTTTATCAGCAAGGTAATAATCCTCTTTATTTCGATCAGTTAAACGCGAATTCTTGTTAGAAACAGAAACATATTTTCCTAAACGATTAGCAATCTGGTAGAGCTGATCAGTCGTTACATTGGCCCCTTTAGTATAGGTAATGGCTTGATGAGTCTGATTACCAACAAGAACGTTTCCTTGTGAATCATAAATCATCCCCCGTTGTACGTTATTCGTCTGCGTTGTTGTATCTGATCGCTTTACTTCCGCTTTAAATGATGTTCCTTGCAGAACTTGAAGATAAAACAGTCGAATAGTTAACGCTAATAACAAGATACCAACAATCCATAGTAGCATGTTCAGCCGGAATGGAATAATTGACTGCGCATTTTGACGCTTTTTGGTACGTGAACCAAATAAGTTCATTATTCGATCAAAGAATTTCACAGTTTTATAATTCTCCTTCATCGTAGTGAATCTATTTTAACAAAAATTACCTGCTTTAACAGATAGTTACCACTACTAACGTGAAAATAATACTCTTTATTTTATAAGAAATGAAGAATTTATTCCAATGATTTAATGAAATTTAATGAACAATAGTAATGAATATCATTTTCAAAAAGGATATGATAATGTGGATGTGTCTATTTAATTGAGAGAAGGAGAATTTTGCTGTGTTTTTATATCAACATCATCGTTTATATCGACGCAAAATTTTGATTACAAGTTTCCTGTTACCAGTTATTTTGATGGCTTGCTATTTTGCATACCGTCAAATGACTCCCTTTGGCAAAAGCAGCTTATTAACCGTTGATCTCGGTCAACAATATGTCGATTTTTTCAGTTACCTTCGAAATACCATTCTCCACCATCCCAGCAGTTTCTTTTATTCGTTTAGCAAAGGGCTGGGTGGCGAAATGTTTGGAACTAATGCATATTACTTGCTAAGTCCATTAAACTTAATTTTGTTATTTTTCCCCGCCCAACACCTTGCAAGCGGGATAACCATCGTAACGCTTGTCCGCTATGGTCTGGCAGGCTTGAGTCTTGCTTGGTTAATGCAAAAAACTGAGCTACAACAGGGGTGGCGGATTTTAGCCTTCAGTACGGTTTACTCAATGAATGGTTGGATGATCGCCAACCAATTAAATATGATTTGGCAAGATGCTTTAATACTTTTGCCGTTAATTATTTGGGGACTCCTCAAACTTATTTATCAAAATCGTGTTGGAACTTATATCTCTTGGCTAGCCGTAATGCTGATTGATAATTATTATATGGGCTGGATGATTGCCATCTTTACTTTTCTATTTTTCCTCTGGCAAACACCAGCATTGGCGTCATGGCGACAACGGGGAGTGATCTTTCTCCGCTATCTTAGCAGTTCGCTACTTGCGGCGGGCATTTCAGCAGTCATTTTATTGCCAACTTTCTATGCCTTAATGCAAAGTAAAGGGACGTATACTGAAACCAAGATTCACAGCCGTTTTGAGTACTTTGCTCCTAAAATGCTTGGGAAACTTGTCCCTGGATCATTTAATTTTAATCAAATGCCAAGCGGCCAGCCCAACATTTATATTGGAATGCTATTAATGCTCGGCGCTTGTCTCTACTTTTTCAATAATCGATTTGACCTCCGTCGTCGTTTGATTGGGGCAGCCATTTCTATTTTCTTTATTTTCTCATTCTGTTACGAACCACTAGATCTTTTATGGCATGCCGGACAGTTTCCAGTTTGGTACCCTTATCGTTTCTCATACCTCTTTTCTTTCTGGTGCATCTATCTTGCTGCTAAAGTACTTCAACCTGATTTCAAAATAAAAAAGCGCAGTGCAATGATCCTGACGCTACTTATTATCGCAGTTTATTGGTATGTTGGTACGCTTAACTTATCGTATATTAATAGCAACCAACGGAATATTGGCTTATGCTTTGCGCTGATCGCCGTTAGCTGTCTTTGTATTCCCCGAACAAATTCACCGCGCTTATACGATGCGCTTCTTGTTCTCCTTGCTGTCTGTGATATTTCTATGAGTGGTTACACGGCGCTTAACAAGATCTCTTACGTTTCACAGCCTGAATTTGGCAATTACACCCTCGCCCTTGATAAAAGTGTAGAAAAACTAAAGAAACATGATCCAGGCTTCTACCGCGTTGCCAAAACTTTTATGCGAACGAAGGATGACCCCTTCCAAGCAGACTTTAATTCTGGTGACCATTTTGGTTCGACCCTAGAGCCACCAATTCCGGCCTTCATGGGTGCAATTGGACAGCCAGACGGGGATGGTTTTGTTACGTATACTAATGGAACTCAAGTGAGTGATGCGCTTCTTGGTTATAAATACACTATGAACGCTCGGAACGCTTCAGCTGGCCAGGCATTACCCCTATCAGGTTTTCGTCCCGATTGGTATAGTTACCCATTAGTAGGATCAACTTCGGCAGTCAATCTTCGTGAGAATCCACATGCCCTACCGATCGCGTTTGGAGCTAATGCCGCCATCCTCCACCTTCAACGGACGACAATGGATCCATTAAATTATCAGTCACAGATCTTCCAAACGCTCGCTGGTCGCCCAACATTTCATTCATTATTTGCCGTTCAAAACTTTAATTCCGTCAAATTCAATAATGTTCAAAGCGCTAAGCAAATTACTGGTACGATCTTTAGAAAGCAAAACCTGCTTAAACCAGCATCAGTTCAACTAGAATTTATTCCACCAACTAACGATTCTTACTACTTAACACTCGGACCAAGCGTTGAGGATAATGCCACAATTACGATGAATAACAAAAAATTCACCCAATATGACACCTTTCGTAATACGGTAGTAATCAACGTTGCCCATGACCAAAAAGGACAAAAAATCATCGTTAATTTGCAACTAAAGAAAGCAACACTTTGGATGCAAAATGTTAGTATCTATCAACTAAAGCAACGACCATTTATGGCGAGTTTAAAGACTCTCCAAGAATCCGCCTTAAAGATTAGTTCATACCGTAGTAATCAGCTCATTGGAACGGTCAATCTCCATCGTAATCAGCGAGTATTGATGACCACTATCCCAGCTGCTAAGGGTTGGCATGTTAAGGTAGATGGTAAGTCAACTACCCCACAGACCGTGCTTAATACGTTTATGGCTATTCCAATGAGTCCCGGAAAGCATCGGGTTGAATTTTATTATCGGCCACCGTTCCTCATTCTAGGGCTTATAATTACTGTTATAAGTTTCGGTTTAACTGGTTGGTGGGTTAAGAAAGAACATCAAACACGGACAATGTTTGATTAGCAATAAAGCTCTTTAGCATACTATCATTGGATAGTGCATGCTAAAGAGCTTTTTCACTATATAAAAATTAATGCTGAGATGCTCCAGTAGAGGCATCAGCCTTATTATCTGAATGATCATCAGCGTCATTAACAAATCCAGCTACGTCAGGTGTATCGCCATCTTCATGTTGAAAATGAAATACCAGTCCGTCTACTTGCGGATCATAGTCAACAGTAGTGATAAGATCCTTAAAAAACCATTCATCTAGCGAATCAATGTGGTAATTAATGCCATCCTTTTTTACCTCTAAAATCGGGTCAACTGGCTTATCTTCACGAGTAAATCCTTGCGAAAAGCCATGATGGACTTCAGTTTGGCCATAAGTTTTGCCGTAAAACTTTACTCCATTCCCAGGTTCTAATCCCATTTCATCACGAAACCATTGACTTGCAGCATCAGTAATAATCAATTTCATTTTGCTTTCCTCCAACGTCTATTGACATCGCTTTCATACATCTTACTATAACATAGTAGAGCAACAATACCAATCACAACTACCCGTCAAACGGGTGGTTTGCACATCGGCTATAAGCCGATAATAAAAGCCGGCG
>OGIR01001219.1_pt1 | contig 15320 bp, 15 predicted proteins | sample 1571831 | NCBI WGS metagenome assembly OGIR01 (sample SAMEA2582124, study PRJEB24529) | metagenome | biome: Human gut stool | place: China | collected 2011 | reverse complement strand
AAGCCGCATAAACTATTTTTCTATTTAAACTGTATACTTGACAGGCACTAGTGCCCCGGGTAAAAATACTCCAGTAGTTTACACGCCAAACGAAAAACCAGTTGGGCCAACCACCCCTAGTGAAAATGGCACTCCAAGTGGTAATACTGGCAATCCAACTACACCACAGCCAGAGACACCAGCAAAACCAATAACGCCAACTACAACACCAGCTGGAAATGGTAATATTCCTACTAATGGACAAAATACTTCTCCAGCAACAAGCAATGTAAACAACGCTAATGCCACCACACCAGTAGCACAAAAACAAGCTGCTCAATTACCGCAAACTGGCAATGAACAATTAAAGCACGAAGGAATCTTAGGCTTACTTGCCTTAGGAGTTGCAGGCTTATTGGCATTTGGTAAAAATCGTCGTAAAGAATAATTAACTTATTGTTTGTCACATCGAATAAGTGAAAAAAACCGAGGCTAAGAAATTTCTTAACCTCGGCTTTTTGGGATTAAATTAAAATGATAATGAGTCAACAAATGTCTGGTAAGCTTGATTTTCATTGCTTTCGACAACATTTTTACGAAGGTCAGCTAGATCGACTGCGTGTAAAGATGATTCATCTACGGTAAGAGTGTGAGTAAACGTAGCATTACCGATTAATTCGATCCAGTAGTTGTAGTCATCACGGTGAAGAATTGTCTTGACCATGCCACCAGGATTATAAACACTAATTGGTTCATTAAATGATGTTGCGTCTGGATGAGTGAGGGCTAAAGCGAGACTCGTGGCAGACATACCTGTCCCACAAGCATTTGTAAAGCCGACTCCTCGTTCAAACGTTTTTACAAAGAGTTTGTTATGACCGAGAATATGGCCAAAGTTAACATTTACTCCATCGCTGAAGTAAGGATTATCACTATTTAACCGTGTACCTAATTCTTTAAGCGCTGGACCATTTAGTTCTTCCATACTAACAAAACTAATTAAGTGGGGATTAGGAACAGCAAGGGCTGAAAAACGGAGACTAGGATATAATTCAGGGACAATGCTGTCTAACAAGCGCTCATGGCCAAGATTATCAAATGGCAAAGCGGTGCGGTCAAACTTTACTGGTGAAATTTCAACGGCAAAAGCGGGAACTCCGGGTGCAAGGTCTTCATGCTGCCGAACACGAAGACTAGCATTCATTGTATCGACTTTAAAATCGGTTAAATTATCACGTTCTGCTACATAGCGAGCAACCGTTCTTAAACCATTACCGCACATTGAGGCCTCGCTGCCATCTGCGTTGATTACCCGCATTTGTGCTGCTGATCCTGGTCTAGTTGGATGGTTAACAACTAAAACGCCATCAGCACCACCGAGAACGCCATTTTGTGCATCGGTTATTTGCTGGGTAAATGAAACTATTTCTTCATCGGTAAGGGGATTGGTCAGTTGCGTTTGGTCAAGGATAAAAAAGGCATTTTGTGATCCGTGTACTTTTAATAATTGCACCATAAATAGTTCCTCCTAATTTGCAAAAAAGCGATGGTAGATAGCTCGAACAGCTTCATCTGCATCTTCGTTGTATGTCCCAATCATAATTGCAATTCGTGAAGCTCCTTGATTAATCATGGGAACCGCAATGTGTTTTTCGGCTAGGGGCATTAAAATATCATCGATTACCCCCGTGCGATTACGCATACCTTCACCAACAACCATGGTAATTGCATAATTATCAATCCATTCTAAACGGTCGGGATTAATCACTTCTTGAATTTCATTGCAGATGGTATCGATTAACTGGTCATTAATTGCGTTTCGATCAAGGATAATGGTTATATCATCGATTCCGGAAGGCATATGTTCATATGAGACGTTATGCTTTGCGAGAATTTCAAGAATCCGAAGAGTAAAACCTGCTTGCTTGTTAAGAAGATATTTGTGAAGGTAGAGGGCTGCAAAGTGTTTTCCGCTCACGACCCCCGTTACAATGTCGTTTGGTTGAAAATCTTTATCAGGGACAATCATTGTTCCCGGCTTTTCAGGATCATTAGTATTACGAACATTAATTGGAATATTTCCTTGAATGGCAGGAATCAATGCTTCATCGTGAAAGACGGAAAAACCAGCATAAGATAGTTCCCGCATTTCCCGGTAAGTCATGGTAGTAATTGGTTGCGGATGATCGACAATTTGTGGATTGGCTGAGTAAATAGCATCAACATCGGTGAAATTTTCATAAGTGGAGGCGTGAAGACCGCGCGCGAGAATTGCACCGGTGATATCAGAACCGCCACGGGAAAAAGTAGCGATGTGTCCAGCAAGGGTGAGACCATAGAAACCGGGGAATACTAATAATTCGTGCTCATTAAACGTAAAATGACTCAGGTTTGCATATGTTTCTGGGATAACGTTAGCATTATTGGGCGTTCCGGTAACGATAATACCAGCTTCACTTGGTGTCACAAAACGTGCTTCGTAACCTAAATGCTGCAAAAGGATGGCCATTAGTTGGGCATTTAAGCGTTCACCATGAGCTTTGAAAGCGGCTAAGAGATAGTTATCATTTGGATACGTATGGTTAGGCAGGCCTTCCAGTCGTTCGGCTAGCGGAATCAATTTATCTGCTGGTAAGCCAAAATAAGCAGCAATCTCTTGATATCGATTTAAAATTTGTTCAACGATTTCTTGGGGATTTTGGCCTGCAATTACTGTTTGGGCATATTTAATCAGTAAGTCAGTAACCTTAATATCATCGGCAAAACGTTTGCCCGGCGCAGAGGTGACAATTACCCGGCGTTGGGGGTCAGAGGTAATAATATTAATTGCATTTTGAAAGGCTTCTCCATTAGCCAGAGAACTTCCACCAAACTTTACGACTTTCATACTTAAAATACTCCTTTGAGATAATTAGGGTTGCTAATTTATCTCTAAAATAATTTAATCGAATTCTAACACATTGAAGGTGACATGCAAGCCTTTAAGTTGTATAAAGCAAGTAAAATAAAATTTCTTACATCTAATGGATTAAAAAAACTTTTTTAAATTTAATTATTTGTATTGACATTCTCATAAAAGACTTATAAGCTATGTATAAATCGAAGAGGCGCAACCGACACTAGTAAACTAATTTAGTTCGCCAAGACATTGAGGTTAGTTGAACAGGGAAGTTGCCGAAGCGCTTAGTTTGGCATATTAAGCAGCTGGGTCGTAGTTGAACAAGCTACGGACTGTCGCAGGACAATACGAGCCTGCGTTGCGCTATCGACAAATCAGAATGGATAAGTGAATTCCACTGTTTGTTTGCGCAGACAGTGGATTTTTTTTATAGCCTCTTTACTACAAATCTCATGGAGGAATTACAAATGAACGAACAGATTACTGATCAACAATTAAATGCTGCTGGTCACCTAACAATTGGGGGATGTGATGCGATTGATTTAGCTCACCGGTTTGGTACCCCGTTAGTTGTTTATGATGTTCAACAAATTCGCCACCAGATCCGAGCATTTAAGCAGGTTTTTGAAGAAAACAGTGTTGATTATGCAGTTAGCTATGCTAGTAAAGCTTTTTCAGCAATCGCAATGTATCAAGTGGTTGCTGCAGAAGGTGCGCATGTTGATGTTGTTTCTGGTGGTGAATTGTATACGGCAATCAAAGCGGGCTTTCCAATGGCTGATGTTAGTTTTCACGGGAATAATAAATCACGGGAAGAATTGGAAATGGCAATTGACCATCACGTGGGAACAATCATGATTGATAACTTCCATGAGATTGTATTGCTAGCAGACGTTTTGGAAGAGTATGATGCGCATGTTGATGTAATGCTGCGAATTACTCCTGGAATTTCTGCTCATACAAATAAGTACATTCAAACTGGTCAAGTTGACAGTAAATTTGGATTTGACCTTCAATCAGGACAAGCAGATGAGGCGTTAGCAAAAGTTCTTGAAAATCCCCGGATGCAAATGAAAGGATTGCATGCCCATATTGGTTCACAGATTTTTGAACTTGCGGGATTTGAAGGAGTAGCTAAGAAGTTAGTTGAAGTTGCTGCCCACTGGCAAGAAAAATTCAACTACCAAGCTGCTGTGATTAACGTTGGAGGTGGCTTTGGAATTCGTTATGTAAAAGATGATACACCACTTGCTCCAGAAGAATTTGTGGCAGCAATTATTAAGGCCATCAAAACTGAAATTAAAGAAACAAACCTTGCCATGCCGGCGATCTGGATAGAACCAGGACGTTCAATCGCGGGGCCTGCTGGCTATAATCTTTATACTGTTGGATCTCGTAAAGATGTACCAGGATTGAAGCCATATGTAACAGTTGATGGAGGGATGGGCGATAACATTCGTCCAGCACTTTATGAAGCACAATATGAAACGGTCTTAGCAAATAATCCTCGAGCAGAAGTGGTTGAATATGTTCGGGTGGCAGGAAAGTATTGCGAGTCTGGTGATATCCTTAGTCAGAATCAGGCATTACCGGCTACGAAACCAGGGGATGTCTTGGCAATGCTTGATACTGGTGCTTATGGCTATTCAATGGCTTCAAATTATAATCGGAATCCTCGTCCAGCAGTTGTCTTTGCAGAAAAAGGCACAGCCCAAGTTGTAATTAAACGAGAAACCTATGATGATTTAATTCATTTGGATGAACCATACCAACAATAATTTGACATATATAAAGGAAGAAAGAGGTAAATAATTATGGCTGAATTAGATGCACAAACAATCATTAACTACATTAGTAACGCACCCAAGAAGACACCGGTAAAGGTCTACCTTAAAGGAAATTTGGATGATTTAGAATTTCCCGCAGAAGTAGAAACATTTCTTGAACAGCATACGGGTGTTATTTTCGGTGATTGGACAGTTATCGAACCGTTATTAAAGGAATACAGCTCAGCAATTGAATCTTACCATGTGGAAAACGATGCGCGTAATTCAGCAGTTCCTTTGCTTGATTTGAAGAATATTAATGCCCGCATTGAGCCAGGAGCAATTATTCGCGATAAAGTGCTTATTGGTGACAATGCTGTCATTATGATGGGCGCAACAATTAATATTGGTGCTGAAATTGGTGCTGATTCGATGATTGATATGGGGGCAGTTCTTGGTGGCCGTGCAATTGTTGGTCGCCACTGTCATATTGGTGCTGGTACTGTACTAGCTGGAGTGATTGAACCGGCTTCAGCTGAACCAGTCCGCATTGATGACAATGTAATGATTGGCGCCAATGCGGTGGTAATCGAAGGGGTTCATGTAGGAGAAGGAGCTGTTATTGCTGCTGGGGCAATTGTTACTCATGATGTTGCTCCTCATACGATGGTTGCGGGAGTTCCTGCTAAGTTTATTAAGAATGTTGATGACCAAACTGCTGGTAAGACTGAATTAGAGGACGATTTACGGAAGCTTTAGGAGGATGAAGATGTTAACAGAAGAAGAATTAATTCAAATTCGTCGTCATCTCCACCAAATTCCGGAACTGGCTCTCCAGGAATTTGACACTCACCAATACTTAGTTGAGACGGTTGCTAGTTTTAACCAAGCCTTTTTAGAAGTTCGGACCTTTAAGGAATTACCAACTGCTCTCATAGTGTTAGTTCATGGTCAGAATCCACAACGAACAATTGGGTATCGAACAGACATCGATGCTTTACCAGTTGAGGAACAAACAGGCTTGCCTTACTCATCAACTCATCCGGGAATAATGCACGCCTGTGGTCATGATATTCATATGACGGTTGCATTAGGTGTATTGAATTATTTTAGTGAACACCAGCCGCAAGATAATATCCTGTTTTTCTTCCAACCGGCCGAAGAAAGCGAAAATGGTGGAAAGCGGGCATATGAACTGGGCTTGTTTAGTGGAAAGTGGAAACCAGATGAGTTTTACGGTTTGCATGATAATCCTGATTTGCCAGCAGGAGCAATTGGTTGTCGGATGGGGACCTTGTTTGCGGGAACCACGGAAGTTAATATTGACCTCAATGGTAAGGGCGGTCACGCGGCGTATCCTCAAAATGCTAATGATACAGTCGTTGCGGCAGCATCATTGATTCTTCAAGTGCAGACTGTGATTTCGCGGAGTATCGATCCTATTCAAAGTGGTGTAATTACCTTAGGAAAGATTGACGGCGGGACGATTCGAAATGTTATCGCTGGACATACACGGATTGAAGGAACGATTCGGGGACTAACGCAGACGATGATTGAAACTATTGATGACCGCTTGAAGGACGTATGTGAAGGAATCGGGCGTAGTTTTAACATGGATGTTTCCCTTGAATTAAATCAGGGTGGCTATTGGCCAGTAGAGAATAATCCAGAATTAACAAAACGGTTTATCCATTATATGGAAGAAACACCAACTGTAAACTTTATCGAAACAGAACCAGCAATGACTGGGGAAGACTTTGGCTACTTACTGGCTAAATTTCCGGGAACCATGTTTTGGCTTGGGGTTGAAGATGATTCACAATTACATTCGGCCACCCTTACCCCCAATGAAAAAGCAATTAAACGTGGAGTAGATGCGATTACTGGTTTTCTTGAATATCGGATGCAAAATTAATAGGGAATAAATAATGGAGGAAATAATATGACATTATTACAAAATGCAGACTTAATGACGGCAATTGTAACCCCTTTTGATGATGAGGGAAATATTGACTATGGTCGTTTAGAATATTTGACAAATTACTTAATTGAACATGGGAGTAATGGTTTTGTTATCGGGGGGACTACTGGGGAAACTCCAGAACTCACTCATGATGAAAAAATTGAGCTATACCAACATTTCGGTGAAATTGTAAACGGACGAGTTCCGGTTATTGCTGGAACTGGAAGCAATAATACTAAGGAAACGATTGCCTTTACTAATGAGGTTGCGCAAATTAACGGCATCGATTATGCCCTTGTTGTTGTTCCTCCTTATAACAAACCTAACCAACGGGGAATGGTTGCTCATTTTACAGCAGTTGCGGATAATGTTGACCTCCCAATCATCATTTACAACATTCCTGGTCGTACAGGGGTAAAGATGGCTCAGGAAACCGTAGTAGAATTGTCGCACCATCAAAATATCGCCGCTGTAAAACAATGTACATCTTTGGAAGAACTTGAATACATTGTTGAACACCGCGACCCTGATTTTGCAGTTTTTACGGGTGAAGATGCACAGGCGCTAACTGCCCGGGTTTTAGGAGCAAATGGGGTTATCTCGGTTGCTTCCCATACCTATGTCGATCAAATGCGCCAAATGTATGACTCACTATACCGAGGCGATTATCAAACTGCTGGTAAGTTGCAACGGTGGTTAACTCCCCGGATGGCCGCTTTGTTTATGTTCCCATCACCATCACCAGTTAAAGCGGTTTTGAATGCGCAAGGTTTTAACGTTGGTAGTTGTCGCTTACCAATTCTTTCATTAAATGAAGAAGAAAAACGCGAATTAGAGGCTGCTTTATCATTACCTACTAATTCACTGACTACTAAGAACTTACCTTTAAATTTGGGGGAATAAAGCATGAAAAAAGTTTTAATTGCTGGTGCGACTGGAGCAATGGGACAAAAGGCGGTTGATCTAGTAAACTCACTCGCTGGCTTTGAAATTACCGCTGCGCTTGCACCAACCTTAACAAAAGAGAATGTGGCTGATTTTCACCTTGCATCATCTGTTCATCCTTATCAAACTTTGGATGAAATTGAAGATGGAGTTGCTGATATTTGGATTGATTTCACCTTGCCAAGTGCTGTTTATCAGAATGTTAAGTTCGCACTTGAACACGAAATGAGGCCGATTGTTGGAACAACTGGCTTAACCGATGAACAACAAGCAGATCTGGTGCGCCTCAGTGAAGAAAAACAAGTGGGGGGATTGATCGCTGCTAATTTTGGGATGTCGGCAGTTCTTCTTATGAAATTTGCTCAGGAAGCGGCTAAGTATTTCCCGGACGTTGAAATTATTGAAATGCATCACGGTGATAAAAAAGATGCCCCATCGGGAACGGCTTTGAGTACCGCAAAGTTGATCGATCAAGTCCGTCCTGAACATGAGACAAATCCTGATGAAACAGAGAGTTTAACCGGTGCGCGGGGTGGCGACTATCATGGAATTAAGATTCATGCTGTTCGGCTTCCGGGGTACATTGCTCACGAACAAGTCCTCTTTGGTGGGGATGGCGAGGCCCTGACTATCCGCCAAGACTCATTTGACCGTCAATCCTTTATGAATGGGGTTAAGGTTGCTCTGGAAAAAGTTGATAGATTATCAAAATTGGTAATTGGTTTAGAAAATATTTTATAAGAGGGTGAAAAAATGCCAAGACTCCATGCTGAATTAGCAACAACCGTAAATAGTCATTTGGCAGCTGTTCCGCCAGCACAGATTCGCGCATTTGATGAAGAAATTTCTGCCGTTCCTGGATTAGTAAAATTAACACTTGGTGAACCAGACTTTGCTGTGCCAGATCACGTCAAAAAAGCGGCAATTGAAAGTATTCAAAATGATGATTCTCACTATTCACCAAGCAAGGGTAAGATTGAATTACGCAAAGCGATTAGTAAATATCTTGAGCAGAGTCGTCATGTTTACTATGACCCTGAAACCGAAATTGTAGTAACGATTGGGGCAACAGAAGCGGTAACCGCGACAACTTTTGCAATGTTAAATCCGGGAGATAAAGTAATTATTCCCACTCCAGCATTTTCGCTATATTTCCCGAGTGTTTCCCTAACTGGTGCTGAACCGATCAAAGTTAATACTGCTGATGATGGCTTTTTGCTATCCGCTGAAAGACTAGAAGAGGTATTAGCAAAAGAGGGTTCTGCGGTAAAGGCCGTTCTCTTAAATTATCCTAATAATCCGACTGGCCGTTCATACACTGAAGAAGAGCTAAAAGCATTGGCTAAAGTAATTAAAGATCATCACATCTATGCGATTGTTGATGAGATTTATAGTTCATTGATGTACGATCAACCCTTCCATTCACTTGCGACACTTTTGCCCGAGCAGACAATTCTGATTAGTGGTTTATCAAAATCACATGCAATGACAGGTTATCGTTTAGGATATGTGGCTGGCCCAGGAGAATTTATTTCAACGATGTCAAAGATGCATTCATTTATGGTAACGTGCCCAAATGATACTGCGCAAGCGGCCGCGATTGAAGCGTTAGAAAACGGGGATGATGATCCGCAAAAATTTAAGCAGGCTTATCGTCAACGGAGAGACAAACTTGCGAGTGCAATGCGAAAGATGGGCTTTGAAATTGCATTGCCAGATGGAGCATTTTATATTTTTGCTAAAATCCCTGCTCAATTTGGGAAGGATGATCTTGCCTTTGCTCGTAAACTAGCCCACGAAGCTAAGGTTGGTGTAATTCCTGGAAATGCATTTGGCCCTGGTGGAGAAGGATATATTCGCTTATCATATGCAGCGGCAGATTCTGCTATTGATACGGCGATTGAACGGTTACAAAATTTTATGAATAATTTAGGATAGGTTGAAAGAAGGAACTAAGATGAGTAAAGAATATAATGTCGCAATTTTAGGTGCTACTGGTGCAGTGGGTACACGGATGATTCAGCAATTGGAACAATCAACAATTCCGGTAAAGAGTGTGAAATTACTGGCATCTGCCAAGTCAGCTGGTAAGCAATTATCATTTAAAGGCCAACCAATTACTGTTGAGGAAACGACACCTGATTCTTTTGATGGAATTGATATTGTACTTTCATCTGCTGGTGGATCAGTATCAAAAAAGTTCCTTCCAGAAGCAGTAAAGCGGGGAGCAGTTTGTGTTGATAATACGAGTGCTTTTCGGATGGAACCCGATGTACCGCTAGTAGTTCCAGAAGTAAATGAAGAGGCATTAAAAAATCATCACGGAATTATTGCTAATCCTAACTGTTCGACAATTCAAATGGTGGTAGCATTGGAACCAATCCGCCAAGCATTTGGATTGAATCAAATTATTGTTTCGACTTACCAGGCAGCTTCAGGAGCAGGTCAATCAGCTTTAAATGAATTGCGACAAGAAACTCAAGACTACCTTGATGGTAAAGACATGCAAGCAGATGCCAAGATTTTGCCAACAAAGGGTGACAAGAAGCATTATCCATTAGCCTTTAATTTATTGCCGCAGATCGATGTCTTTGAAGATGATGGTTACTCCCATGAAGAATGGAAGATGATCCATGAAACAAAGAAGATCATGTTAAACGATATGGACGCTAAGGATATTAAGGTTACTGCCACTTGTGTTCGTGTACCTGTCCCAATTGCTCATGGAGAATCAATTTACTTTACTGTTGACGATCCAACAGTAACTGTTGACCAATTGCGGGCAGTATTAAAGGACGTTCCCGGGGTAGTTCTGCAGGATGATCCTGCGCACCAGGTTTATCCTCAACCAATTAATGCTGTCGGTAAGCGTGACACTTTTGTTGGTCGCCTCCGTGCAGATGAAGAAAATCCTGGTTCTTTTAATATGTGGGTTGTTGCTGATAATCTCCTTAAAGGGGCTGCTTGGAATACCGTTGAAAATGCAGAACGGTTAGTTGCAAATGGGTTAGTTTAAAATTTTATATCATACAAAAAATACTCTCTAAATATAGGGAGTATTTTTTTGTATGGTTATAAAGTTTGACGATAGTAAAAAGAAATGTATCCAATAAAAAGTTGGAATAAATCTTCAGTATTTTTAGGATCTAGTTCAAAAAGTTTTTTAATGCGAAGTAATCGGTTATTAAGCGTATTACGGTGTACAAATAAATTATGCGCAGTTTGATTTACACTCATATTACACTTAATAAATTCACAAATTGTATCAATTAATTCTTTTCCATCTTTTCTTTTTAGCAAGGATTCATATCGATCATTAACTGCTGTTAAATTTAAATTACTATCTAATATTTGTTTAATAAAAGAAATTTGTGAATAATACCTAAATGATGGTTTTCCAAAAATATTACTTAATCGCAGTGTTGCAACTGCTTGCTCCGTTAATCTACCAAGCAAATTACCCCAATTACTGATACCGTATTCTATTTCTTGATGTTCAAGTTTTTGTTGAATATATGTTTCTTGGTACTTTGAGCTGAGAATAATCAACTCAATGTGATTAGTGAGAGAAAAAATAATTGGTTTCTGATCTAGTTTAAGGTTTTTAATTATCTGAGAACTCCCGGCAGTTGCAATTATACGTCGTTGTTTTCCTAGATTTATATTTAGATGATTTGCTTCTTCAACTAGTTCACTATCAAGTTGCGGATCTTGATATTTGCTGACATTAATCCATCTATAGATAAATCTTTGTTTAACTTTTTCAATTTCGTGCTCTTGTTCATTTTCTTGTTTTTGCTGCAGCAAGAGTTCGACTGCTGTTTTTAGCAATGATGCTAGGGGAGTAACTTTATTAGGGTCACCGGTAATTCCAACAACACCGATAATTTCATTTTTGAATTTTAAAGGCATATTAACGCCTGGTTGCCCATGATTTCCATATTGTTGATCCATTGGTAGTGTTTTTCGCTGTTTTATCGCATCGACAGCTCCAACATGTAAAGTATTTATCCTACTTTTGTTACCGCTTGCGATGATATAACCTTTCTTATTCATAATATTAATGTTATATAGTATTTGCGTCATCATATGATCGACAATTGATTGTGCAAGTTTTGGTTTGAGCTCCATCATTTTTCTCCTTTAATATTTTGATAATAGGAACTATGTACAAGATGCATAATAATTTTTGTGCAAAACGTAACTTGTTATAAGCTTGTTTAAAGGTTAATGTAAACGGTGACAAAGGGATGTTATTTTTTTGATGTTTTATCTTATTTTAGTATTTCTTTACTAGTAATCAAAGAGGAGGCTTATAAAATGATTTCTTGGTGGGGAGCATTAATAGGATTAGCACTTGCGATTTTTTTGATTTTACGAAAACTAGATCCCGTATATTCGCTATTATTAGGAGCCATTGTCGGCGCCATTATTGGTGGGGCTGGTTTAGAAGGAACTATTAATATTTTGGTTAAAGGTGAGCAAAGTGTAATGGGAACGGTCCTTCGAGTATTAGCGGCAGGAATGTTAGCTGGCGTTATGATGGATTCTGGGGCTGCCGAAACCCTTGCACGGACGATCGTTAATAAATTTGGTGATCGGTTAGCTATTTTTGCATTAGCTCTTGCAACGATGGTAATTACAGCTGTGGGGGTCTTTATCCCAGTTGCTGTTTTAATTGTTGCACCAATTGCCCTTGAAGTTGGTCGCAATATGCATATTTCAAAATTATCTTTATTGGTTGCCTTATCTGGTGGAGGCAAGGCAGGTAACATAATCTCACCAAATGCAAATACAATTGCAGCGGCAAAGGGATTTGGTCTTGAGCTGAGTCAAGTAATGATTGCTGATTTTATTCCTGCTGTAATCGCTTTAATAGTTACAGTTGTTGTAGCTAGAATGATCCGCAAAAAAGGTAGGGCAGTTTTAGAACAAGATCTTGAAGATAGTACAAAAACAATCAAGCAAAGTGATTTGCCAACGTTTAAACAAGCCATCGTTGCTCCTGTTATTGCAATAGTTTTACTTTTATTAGGACCAATTGGAACTATTTGTCATTTACCATTATTAGCAAAGGTAAATTTAGATGCTACCTATGTTTTGCCATTTGCAGCAATAATAGGTGCTTTAGCAATGGGAAAAGGTGAGAAGATTAAAAGTTATGCTCAGACTGGTGTTAGTCGAATGACTGGTGTAGTAATGATTTTAATTGGTGCAGGTGCAATTGGTGCTACTATCACCGCGTCTACTTTCCCAGAGTTATTAATTGATCTTATTAAGACAAGTCATGTGCCTGGTGTCTTATTAGCACCACTTTCTGGTATTCTCATGGCTGGAGCAACTGCTTCAACTTCTACGGGTGTTATTTTAGCTACTGGTTCTTTTGCCAAGTCTATTTTAGGATTTGGTGTTGCACCACTTGCAGCGGCGGCAATGGTTCATACTGGGGCGATTGTCATTGACCAATTACCTCAAGGAAACTATTTCCATGTTACAGCGAATGCAATGCATATGGATATTAAAGAACGATCGCAAGGTATTTTTTATGAATTCTTAGTTGGGGGTTCCGCAATGTTAACCGCAACTATCTTGTATGGCTTTTTGCATTTACTATAAATGAAAGGATGATCAGTGATGAAATTTGTAATTGCTCCAGATTCATTTAAAGGCGGATTAACAGCAAAAGAAGCAGCAAATGTGATGGCAGAAGGAATCAAAAGAGTGTTTCCGAATGCCGAGTATGCTTTAGTTCCAATGGCTGATGGAGGAGAGGGGACTGTTCAATCCTTAGTTGATGCGACTAACGGTCAAAAAATGATTGCTAAAGTCCACAACCCATTAAATAAATTAGTTAATGCTGAGTATGGGATATTAGGTGATGGGGAAACAGCAGTGATTGAGATGGCGGCGGCAAGTGGCCTTCAATTTGTTGATAAGGAAACTGCTAACCCGCTTATTACAACTACATATGGTACCGGCGAGTTAATTAAGGATGCCCTTGACCATAACATTAAAAAAATAATTATTGGAATTGGTGGAAGTGCAACCGTTGATGGCGGAGCGGGGATGGCCCAAGCGCTTGGAGCACGTTTATTGGATGCTCATAATCATGAAATTGGTTTAGGCGGTGGTACGTTAGCAAGTTTAGAGCAAATAGATTTTGGAGACTTAGATCCTCGATTAAAAAATGTAGATATTCAGATTGCATCAGACGTTACCAACCCATTAACAGGAAAAAATGGGGCAGCCCCAGTATTTGGCCCGCAAAAAGGAGCTGATGAAGAAATGGTGAATATCTTAGACAAAAATCTTCATCATTATGCACGAAAAATAGTTGCAGCTGGTGGGCCAGACGTTGAACAAACGGCCGGTGCAGGGGCAGCCGGTGGTTTAGGAGCCGGATTAATAGCTTTTACCGGTGCGACAATGAAGCGAGGAGTAGAATTAGTGATTGAAGCAACTCAACTACAAAAAAAGGCAGTTGGCGCTGATTATGTTTTTACTGGTGAAGGAGGAATTGATTTCCAGACTAAATTTGGTAAAACGCCATATGGAGTCGCTAAGGCAACTAAAGAGGTGGCTCCTAATGCTCCAGTAATTGTGTTGGCTGGCAATATTGGTAAAGGTGTAAATGATCTATATTCATCCACGGCCATTGATGCAATTTTTGCAACTCCTGAAGGGGCTAAACCATTAAAAACAGCATTAGCGGATGCACCTATTGATATTGCTCAAACAGCGGAAAACGTTGCGCGTTTAATTAAAGTGAGTCATGTTAATAATTAAGAATTAAAAGAGGGTGGAAAAAACTTTGCTTTTTTCTCACCCTCTGCTATTTTCACGAACAATTGCAAGATAACGTAGAACTCTAGCTTCGCGTCGTCACAAGGCTCACGTCTGAACGATAATCAGCCCGTGACTCCGCCTTAGTTTAGCCAACCGCCTTGTCGAGAAGACTGTTTTCTATGCACTTTTTATAGCAAATTACTGGCTTGGCTTAGTCTTATAAAGACCGTATAATGAATTGGAAGATAATCAAGGAGAATTTAAAAATGGAAGATAATAAATATCAATATGATGAAAACGGCTTTCGGGAAGATCTAAAAGATGATCCGGATGTTCTTCACCAGCCAGATGCTGACCGTACACAGCGCGATTTAATAACTCTGGACTATGATGAGACGTTGGCATTTCTTAATGGTGAAAAGGAAGTTAAGACCGTTTATGACTTTTCAGATGATGTTTTGGAAAAAATAAAAGAAAAATATCCAACCCTAAATGATACACCGATCAATAAAGTAATCATGGAAAAATATCAGCAGATTTTATCCGCTCGATACAATGAATCCCAAGCAAATAATAAGACGGTGCATACCGATGATAGCGAGGATAATGATGAATAGCTTAATAACGTTTATTATTTCAATTGCCTTTTTAGGATTAGTGATTTGGGAAAATCGTTTGCATAGTCAACTTGGATTTTTGGCAAGTCAACGACCAGATAAAGTTACGAAGGATTTTATCCGAGTAATTCGTCAAGAGAAACGGTTGAATTGGATCTTGTGTATCTTAGCAATTATTGTTTTCATGACGACTAGTCGTTACTCAGTTCTATTAATGAGTATTATTACAATTATTGAATTATTGTTAGTAACTCGTATGGATCGTGAAAAAAACGAAATGATAGATTAAATATTATTATAATAGTTAATATTCCCGAAATGTCAATTTAAATTAGAAAAATGTTGAAAGCTGTTCATCTGTGACG
>OGIR01001215.1_pt1 | contig 15338 bp, 8 predicted proteins | sample 1571831 | NCBI WGS metagenome assembly OGIR01 (sample SAMEA2582124, study PRJEB24529) | metagenome | biome: Human gut stool | place: China | collected 2011 | reverse complement strand
ACAGAATATTAAAAGAAGCTGTATTTTCTTATTATGATGAATGGAAGAAGCAGGGTATCTGCCCGGATATTAGTATTACTGAGGAAATGCTGCATATATCAGGTAATAAGCAGGGCTTAAGAAGAGTTATACAGAATGTCATAAAAAATGGTCTTGATCATGGGGAAAAGAATATAAGTATCAAGCTTATTCGTGAGGATAATCACGCCTTGCTTAAAATCAGCAATTATACAGAACATCCTGAAAATATTGACTTAAGCCATGTGTTTGAGCGTTTTTATAAAGCGGATGTGGCAAGAGGCAGGACCTCAACCGGACTGGGTTTATCTATTGCAAAAGAGCTTGTGGAGCGTATGAATGGAAATATAAGTGCAAGAATACAGGGAAATGATTTCATTATTGAGATAAAAGTTTCACTTGTGGTATAATATGTATAGGCTGGAATGGAGGAGGCTAAGTTATGGGGAGATTTGTTAATACGGATAATAGTGCATTTAAAATGGCACTTAATTCTGAAATATATGTAGATAAGTCTGGACTTATCGAGTATACCAACAGAGTGCTTAATACTAATCAGGCATTTATATGTAATAGCCGTCCAAGAAGATTCGGAAAGTCAGTTACAGCAGATATGCTTGTGGCATATTATAGCAAAGGCTGTGATTCAGAAGGGATATTTGACAGACTGCAAATAAGTAAAAGTCCATCATATAAAGAAAATATTAATAAATATGATGTAATACATTTTGATGTACAATGGTGTATGATGGATGCCGGTTCGCCAGATAAAACAGTAAATTATATTAACGAACAGATTATAGCTGAGTTAAAGGAAAACTATCCAGATGTCGACCTTGATTCTGCGAGAACGGCATATGGTGCTATGTCACTTATTAACATGAACAAGGGAATTAAATTTATTGTAATAATAGATGAGTGGGATGTGATTATTCGTGATGAGGCAGCTAATAACGATGTTCAGACACAGTATATTAATTTCTTAAGGGGGATGTTTAAGGGGAGTGAGCCGGCAAAGTTCATACAACTGGCGTATCTTACAGGCATTCTGCCAATAAAGAGAATAAAGACACAGTCAGCACTTAATAATTTTGATGAATATACGATGATAAGTGCAAAGGTTCTGGACAAATATACAGGCTTTACTGAGGATGAAGTTAAATGCCTGTGTGAAAGATTTGGAAGGGATTATGATAAGGTAAAAAGCTGGTATGATGGCTATAAGCTTGGAAACTGCCATATATACAATCCTAAGGCCGTGGTCAATGTTATGCTGTGGGGAGAGTATCGCAGCTACTGGTCGGAAACAGGAACCTATGAGGCTATTATTCCGTTAATTAATATGAACTTTGATGGCCTTAAGACGGCAATAATAGAAATGATAGCAGGAGCTTCGATAAATGTTGATGTTAATTCATTTCAAAATGATATGGTCAGCTTTGCAGGAAAAGATGATGTAATGACGCTGCTTATTCATCTTGGATATCTGGCATATGACAGCAGTTATCAAATGGCATATATACCTAATGAGGAAATTCGTCAGGAATTTATTCTTGCTACTAAAAAAACAGAGTGGAATGAATTAATTGCATTTCAAAAGCAGTCGCAGGTAATAATAGATGCAACTCTTGATAAAGATGCAGATACAGTAGCGGATTGCATTGAAAAAATTCATACAGAATACACATCGGCCATTCAATATAATAATGAGAACTCTTTAAGCTGTGTTTTATCATTAGCTTATTTAAGTGCAATGCAGTATTATTTCAAGCCAGTAAGAGAAATGCCAACAGGCAGAGGCTTTGCAGATATTGTACTATTACCAAAGCCAGAGTATACAGCAGGTTATCCGGCTTTAATTATTGAGCTGAAGTGGAATCAGGATGCAGTCACCGCCATCAATCAGATAAAAGAGAAAAAATACCCAGAGGCTGTTAAGAAATATACAGATAATATATTACTTGTTGGGATTAATTATGATAAAAAAACAAAGAAGCATAGCTGTGTTATAGAAAGGTAAGCGGTGATAGCTATATATTAAAGAAGTGAAAAATTAATAAAAATATTCCACTATATATTGACAAAAAAATAACAAAATGATATAAAATGCAAAAGGAAAAGGGGCTGTTACGGAGAAATTATATATAGAATATGCTGATTCGTTTAATGAATGGGGAATATTACAGATTCAATAATAAAGGGAGACATGCGTATGAAAAATATAAAAGAAATAGGGGATTTTTTTATAAATCTGAATGAATATGTATATGCAACAGATATAGAAACCAATGAAATTGTATATATGAATCATAAAGCATTGAAAGCGTATGGCTTAGAATCAATAGAGGATATAAAAGGCAAGAAGTGTTATGAGGTATTACAAAAAGCTTCTGTTAAATGTGGTATGTGCAACAACAGCAGACTTTTACCAGGAGCCTTTGAGGAATGGCGTTATTATAATCCTGTATTAGATAAATATATGATAATAAAGGATACACTGATAGAGGGTGAAGGAAACAGAAAGTACAGGTTGGAAATAGGCATAGATATAAGTGAGGAGTATGCACAGGATAAGCTTATTCAGAAGTATAGAGAAACTGAAGCACTTGTCAATGAGGGCTTAAGAGTGGCACTTGCAGCAGATACACCTGATGAAACGATAAACACACTTCTTGGGTATATAGGTAAAGCACTTAGTGGAGAAAGAACCTATATATTTGAAAAAAATATATATGGTGGAGATGATAATACATATGAGTGGACGGCAGAGGGAGTAAGTCCAGAGAAGGATAATCTTCAGAATCTGCCTCCAGAGATATGTGCTAACTGGTATAAGTGTTTTGAAAAAGGCGGAAACATCGTAATTCAGGATATTGAAGAAATAAAGGATAGCGATCCATTGCAATATGATAATTTAAAAAGACAGGGGGTTCATTCAATAATTGTAATTCCATTATATAACGAAGGAAATGTTGTTGCATTTATGGGAATAGACAATCCTCCGTTGCTTACACTTGAATACTCCTTAAGTATACTGGAGATTATGGGTGCTTTTATTATATCGTGTATAAAGCGCAGGAATACGATGAGAAAGCTTGAAGATATGAGCTATAAGGATGCTTTAACCAAAATCGGAAACCGTTTCGCTATGAGAGACTGTGTAGCTAGTATAGATAAAAAACAGAGTATAGGCGTTGTTTACTGTGATGTTACAGGACTTAAGTATGTGAATGATACGATGGGACACGAGGCTGGTGACAGACTTATTCTAAATGCATGTGCATGTCTTACGGATGTGTTTGGAGAAGATAGGGTGTTCCGTATAGGTGGTGATGAATTCCTTGTAATCTGTACACAGATAGACGAGAATACATTAATAAAGCATATAACAGAGTTAAAAGAACTGATGAACGAGCGTTCTGTGAATATGGCAGCCGGTGTTATCTGGAGGGAGAACGTAATAACAGGCTTTGACGAAATATTACGTGAGTCTGAGGAGCTGATGTATGCTGATAAAGCACAATATTATAAAGAAAAAGGTATTGAACGCAGAAAAGGACGGGCATAGCAGGGCTAAAGGAATACATATAACACAATAACAGGAAATTTTGTGATAAATTATAATAAATAATACAGCTTAATTATTGACATTTTAAGATCAATTATATACAATCACATTATCTGCGATGACGAAGACAGTAGATTATGAAAGAAAGCAATAGCGAGCCGGGATGGTGGAAGCCGGTGTGAGTAGAGCATAGTTGAATATCACTTCCAAGCATCCTTGCAGAACTTTGTAGTATAATATTATGGGTAACATTAAGGATAGTATTATATTACGAAAAGTAAGTGAGGACGGTAATCCTACCGTTACAAGGGACGCATATGATGGTATGTCGTAATTGATATAGGTTAAGTTGATTCAGCCCCTGTCGTATTACGGCAGGGGCTTTTTTGCATATGTAACGACATTTGTTACAGCACCAATAAAGCAAGCTGACATCGTTACGATTAAGTAAATGATTTGAAAGGAGTAACACAATGGTATACGAGAAAGTTTCATCAGATATGAATTTCGTAGACAGAGAAAAACAGGTTGAAAAGTTCTGGAAGGATAATGATATATTCCAGAAAAGTATTGATAACCGTAAGAAGGGGGAAACATATACATTTTATGATGGACCTCCAACAGCTAATGGTAAGCCACATATAGGACATGTTCTTACAAGAGTTATAAAGGATATGATTCCAAGATATAGAACAATGAAGGGCTATATGGTTCCACGTAAGGCCGGATGGGATACACATGGACTTCCAGTTGAGCTTGAGCTTGAGAAGGAATTAGGTCTTGATGGCAAGGAACAGATTGAAGAGTATGGTCTTGAGCCATTCATCAAGAAATGTAAGGAAAGCGTATGGAAATACAAGGGTATGTGGGAAGATTTCTCATCTACAGTTGGTTTCTGGGCTGATATGGATAATCCATACATCACATATGATGATAACTTCATCGAGTCTGAATGGTGGGCTTTAAAGCAGATATGGGATAAGGGTCTTTTATATAAGGGCTTTAAGATTGTTCCTTACTGCCCACGTTGTGGAACACCACTTTCATCACACGAAGTAGCACAGGGCTACAAGGCTGTTAAAGAGCGTTCAGCAGTAGTACGTTTCAAGTGTGTAGGCGAAGATGCATATTTCCTTGCATGGACAACAACACCTTGGACACTTCCATCTAACGTTGCACTCTGCGTGAACCCAGAAGAAACATATGTAAAGGTTAAGGCAGCAGACGGCTATACTTACTATATGGCAGAAGCACTTCTTGATAAGGTACTTGGTGGACTTGCAGTTAAGGCAGGCCAGACAGTAGGCGGAAATGTTATCGAAGAAGGCAAGGAAGCTGGAAGCGGCGCAGGCGTTGACTACGAAGTATTAGAAACTTACAAGGGTAAAGACCTTGAATATAAAGAATATGAGCCATTATACCAGTGTGCGGCAGATGTTGCGGCTAAGCAGCACAAGAAGGGACATTTTGTTACATGTGATGACTATGTAACTATGTCAGATGGTACTGGTATCGTTCATATTGCACCAGCATTTGGTGAAGATGATGCCAAGGTTGGACGTAAATATGACCTTCCATTCGTACAGTTCGTTGACGGAAAGGGTGAACTTACAAAGGAAACACCATATGCAGGACTTTTCGTTAAGAAGGCAGACCCAGAGGTTCTTAAGGATCTTGATAAGGAAGGCAAGTTATTCGATGCTCCTAAGTTTGAGCATGATTATCCATTCTGCTGGAGATGTGATACACCACTTATCTACTATGCAAGAGAGTCTTGGTTTATCAAGATGAGTGATCCAGAAGTTAAGGCTAACTTAATAGCTAACAACAAGACAATCAACTGGATTCCGGAAACTATCGGAACTGGACGTTTTGGTGCATGGCTTGAAAATGTTCAGGACTGGGGAATTTCACGTAACAGATACTGGGGTACTCCTCTTAATATCTGGGTATGTGATGATTGTGGAGAAATGTTATCTATCGGAAGCAAGGCAGAATTAAAGGAACATTCTGATAACTGTCCAGATGATATCGAGCTTCACAGACCATATATTGATGCTGTTACTTGTACTTGTCCTAAATGTAAGGGTAAGATGAAGAGAGTTCCAGAAGTTATCGACTGCTGGTTCGACTCAGGTTCAATGCCATTTGCACAGCACCACTATCCATTTGAGAATAAGGAAGTGTTTGAACAGCAGTTCCCTGCTAAGTTCATTTCAGAAGCCGTTGACCAGACAAGAGGCTGGTTCTACTCACTTCTTGCTATATCAACACTTCTTTTCAATAAAGCACCTTATGAAAATGTTATCGTACTTGGTCATGTTCAGGATGCAGATGGACAGAAGATGAGTAAGTCAAAGGGAAATGCTGTAGATCCATTTGATGCATTAAAGAAGCACGGTGCAGATGCCATCCGCTGGTATTTCTACGAGAACTCAGCACCATGGCTTCCTAACAGATTCCATGATAAGGCTGTTACAGAAGGACAGAGAAAGTTCATGGGAACTATCTGGAACACATATGCATTCTTTGTACTTTATGCTAATATAGATGAATTTGATGCTACTAAGTACACACTTGAGTATGATAAGCTTCCAGTTATGGATAAATGGATTCTTTCTAAGCTTAATACTCTTGTTAAGACTGTTGATAACAATCTTGCCAACTACAAGATTACAGAAACAGCAAGAGCACTTGAGGACTTTGTAGATGAGCTTTCTAACTGGTATGTAAGAAGATGCCGTGAAAGATTCTGGGCAAAGGGTATGGAGCAGGATAAGATTAATGCTTATATGACTCTTTACACAACACTTGTAACACTTTGCAAGGTAGCAGCACCTATGATTCCTTTCATGACAGAAAGCATTTACAGAAACCTTGTATGCAGTATAGATAAGACAGCTCCTATCAGTATCCACCTCTGCGACTTCCCAGAAGTTAAGGAAGAATGGATTGACAAGGAACTTGAAGATAACATGGAAGATGTATTAAATGCTGTTGTTATCGGAAGAGCATGCCGTAACTCAACTAATATCAAGAACAGACAGCCAATCGGCAAGCTGTACATCAAGGCTGACTGGAAGTTAAACGAATACTTTACAGCTATCATAGCAGATGAGCTTAATGTTAAGGAAGTTGAGTATACAGATGATGTAAGAGCATTTACTTCATACTCATTCAAGCCACAGTTAAAGACACTTGGACCAAAGTATGGCAAGCATCTTAATGCTATAAGAACTGCGCTTTCAACACTTGATGGCAATGCAACTATGGATGAGCTTAATACTAAGGGTTCATTTACAATCAATGCTGATGGTGAAGATATCGTTCTTGAAAAGGATGATGTTCTTATTGAGATGACTCAGAAGGAAGGCTTTGTAGCAAGTTCTGACAAGGGTATTACAGTTGTTATGGATACTAACCTTACACCAGAGCTTATCGAGGAAGGCTTCGTAAGAGAAATCGTAAGCAAGATTCAGACTATGCGTAAGGATGCTGGATTTGAGGTTATGGACAAGATTACTGTATATGTAGATGGTAATGACAAGTTAGCAGACCTTATGGTTAAGAATGCAGAGCAGATTAAGAGCGTTGTTCTTGCAAATACTATTGAAACAGGTAAAACAGCAGGATTCACTAAGGATTGGGATATCAATGGTGAGAAGGTTGTGCTTGCGGTTGAGAAGAACTAAAACAGTATTTTAATAATTTATAATATGTAAAGACGAGGAGAAAATCGCAGTTATGCGTATTTTCTCCTCGTTTTTATATAAATAGGTGAGATGAGGTACAATTCACGCCCCAAAATGACAGTTCACGCCAATTGTATTGAAATATTATTAAGGATGAATATACTGAAATTAATAAGAACTATAAAAAATGTTATAGAAGATTATGTTGCATATAAATGATTTATATTAAAAGAATGGAGGCGGTATGAATGAAAAGAAAAATGATGATGTTATTAGCTGTTAGTTTGATTGCAATAGCTGGATGTGGTAAAGGGAATTTACAGAGTGCACCACTGCCAGAACAAGCATATCTTTATTATCTTGAATAATAATAATCAATTAATTTTATTAAATTGCAATAAGGGTGCGAATCGTGTATAATTTAACCATCGTGTAACGTGCTTTGTGAATAATGTTAATTAAATCAGACACGATTAGTTAAATCAGGAATAATGATATACATTTGTGGTATATCTATATATTAAGGAGGAGAAGAATACATGGTGACAGGTACAGAAGCATCTTTTAGCAAGGAAGAATTCAAGAAAAAAGTTGTAAGTAATTGTAAATCTCTTTATAGAAAGAATATTGATGAGGCAGATAAGCAGCAGGTGTTCCAGTCAGTTGCGTATGCAGTTAAGGATCTTATCATAGATAAGTGGATAGCTACACATAAGACATATGACAAGGAAGATCCTAAGATTGTATATTATATGTCTATGGAGTTCCTTATGGGACGTGCACTTGGTAATAACATGATTAATCTTACTAAGTATAACGAGATAAAAGAAGCACTTGAGGAGCTTGGACTTGATATTAATGTTATCGAGGATCAGGAGCCAGATGCAGCACTTGGTAACGGTGGACTTGGAAGACTTGCAGCATGTTTCCTTGATTCACTTGCAACTCTTGAATATCCAGCTTACGGATGCGGTATCAGATATAAGTATGGTATGTTCAAACAGGAGATTAAGGACGGATATCAGGTAGAGGTTCCTGATAACTGGTTAAAGGATGGCAATCCATTTGAGATTAAGCGTTCTGAATACAGATATGAAGTCAAGTTTGGTGGGTATGTGCGTTCTTACAGAGATGAAGCAACTGGACGTGATATATTCGTTCAGGAAGACTACCGTTCAGTTATAGCTGTTCCTTATGACCTTCCAGTTATCGGATATGGTAACAACACAGTCAATTCACTTAGAATATGGGATGCAGAGCCAGTTAATACATTTAACTTAAGTTCATTTGATAAGGGCGATTACCAGAAGGCTATAGAGGAAGAGAACCTTGCAAAGAATATTGTAGAAGTTCTTTATCCTAACGATAACCATTATGCAGGTAAGGAATTAAGACTTAAGCAGCAGTATTTCTTCGTATCAGCATCAGTCCAGAGAGCTGTTGAAAGATATAAGAAGATGCACAATGGTGATGTAAAGAAGCTTTATGAGAAGGTTACATTCCAGCTTAATGATACACATCCAACAGTTGCAGTTGCAGAGCTTATGAGAGTTCTTATGGATGAGAATGGTCTTGAATGGGATGAAGCATGGGATGTAACAACTAAGACAGTTGCATATACTAACCATACTATTATGGCTGAGGCACTTGAGAAGTGGCCTATTGAGCTGTTCTCAAGACTTCTTCCAAGAATCTATCAGATAGTAGAGGAAATCAACAGAAGATTCGTTGAAGATATTAAGGCAAAGTACCCAGGAGACCAGGAAAAGGTCAGAAAGATGGCTGTTATATATGATGGTCAGGTTAAGATGGCTAATCTTGCCATATGTGCTGGTTATTCTGTCAATGGTGTTGCAAAGCTTCACACAGAAATCTTAGAGAAGCAGGAGCTTAAGGATTTCTATGAGATGATGCCAGAGAAGTTCAACAACAAGACTAATGGTATCACACAGAGAAGATTCCTTCTTCATGCTAATCCACTTCTTGCAGACTGGATTACAGACAAGATTGGTGATGGATGGGTAACAGACCTTAAGCAGCTTGAAAAGATGCTTGTATATGTTAATGATGAAAAGGCAAGACAGGAATTCATGCAGATTAAGCATAAGAATAAAGTAAGACTTGCAAAGTATATCAAGGAGCACAATGGAATAGATGTTAATCCGGATTCTATATTTGATGTACAGGTAAAGAGACTTCACGAATATAAGAGACAGCTTCTTAATATTCTTCATGTTATGTACCTTTACAATGAAATCAAGAAGAACCCTGATATGGATATTGTTCCTAGAACATTTATCTTTGGCGCAAAGGCTGCCGCTGGTTATAAGATTGCAAAGCAGACTATAAAGCTTATCAATAATGTTGCAGATGTGATTAACAATGATGAATCTATTAATGGAAAGATTAAAGTAGTATTTATCGAGAATTACAGAGTATCTAACGCTGAGATTATATTTGCAGCAGCAGATGTATCTGAGCAGATATCTACAGCATCTAAGGAGGCTTCAGGTACAGGTAACATGAAGTTTATGCTTAATGGTGCAATAACACTTGGCACTATGGATGGCGCTAATGTTGAGATAGTCCAGGAGGTTGGAGAGGAGAATGCCGTAATATTTGGTCTTCGTTCTGATGAAGTTATCCGTTATGAGAATGAGGGTGGCTATGATCCTATGGAAATCTTCAACAACGACCAGAATATAAGAGAGGTTCTTATGGAACTTATCAATGGTAAGTATTCTAAGGAAGATCCAGAGATGTTCAGGGATATCTACAACTCACTTCTTAACTCACAGGAGGGAAGAAGAGCAGATACTTACTTCATTCTTAAGGACTTCCGTTCTTATGCAGAAGCACAGGCTAAGATTGATAAGAGATACAGGGATGAGACTGGCTGGGCTAAGACAGTTATGATTAACTCGTTTAAGGCAGGTAAGTTCTCATCAGACAGAACTATTGAAGAGTATGCAACAGAAATCTGGAAGCTTACTAAGACACCAGTTAAGTTAAAGTAAAGGTTGCAAAATATAGAATAATATCTATCCGGTATTCATACATTTTATCTAGGAGGCTAGATAAAGTGTATGAGACTGGATAGATTTTTTTTACCCCGTATTATAATCAGAGGAGTGGGTTTAATCGGGGAAAGGATAGATGAAGCGGCGACAGACAAGCAGTATATAGAATATAAGAAGGCAAGAAGAAGGAACGATACACAAGGGTATGTCATAAGCAGCTGCGAGGCAGGAAATTATGATTACAAGGATTATAATTATTATAAAAGCAGGAGGGGAGAAGATAATTATTCATTAATTAAGGAAGAAAGCAGGAAAGGCCGCAGTATAGTCAGGAAATGTATGGAGATAATGATATTTATCGCCATTTATTTGCTGGTGCCATCGGTTATTACGCTGAAGCTTACAGGTGTTGTTGATATGGCTGTGAGTGAAGAGATAGCTGATGGAAGGACGGTAACAGTGAATTACAAAAATGCATCACAATCTGTAGCGGTTGAGAAGTTTGTTTCAATGGTTCTTGCCGACAGATTGTATATGGGTGATGAGGTTGAACTTCTAAAAGCAGAAAGCATAATGATAAGGACAGATATATACCGTTTAATGGGCGAAAGGATGAACATAGACAGTAGTCAGCTTGGTATGTCGTATATGACATCAGGACAGATGAAGAAAAAGTGGGGAAAGGACTATTTGGATAATTATAACCTTGTAAATGACTGTGTGGCAGCGACAAATGGCATGACAATAAGCTGTAACGGGCAATATATAGAGGCAAGGTATACATACGTAACAGCAGGTTTTACGCTTTCTGGCAAGGATATGTTAGGAGATGATTATTCATATCTTATGGCAGTTGAATGTCCTAAGGATAAAGAAGCAAAAGAATATTTTGTCGTTAAGACTGTTAATAACAAGGATTTTGTTAATGCATTTGAAAAAGCATACGATGGTCTGACACTGGATAAAAAGGGGCTTGATAAGCAGGTACAGGTTGTATCGGTAAGCAGTGATGGATATGTATCTAAGATGCAGGTCGGCAATATGGTGATGACAGGAAGCACATTTGCAAAGATTCTGGGACTTAATTCACCTAATTATAAAATAGAATATATGGATAGTGGCGTAAAGATAACAACAACAGGAGTGGGAGATGGTTTCGGGGTTGGTGTATACACGGCACAGAATATGGCAGAAGGTGGTGCAACTTATGAGGATATTTTAAAAACATTTTATAGTGGGGTGAGTATTGGAGCTTAAAGTGGTTCACAAGAAGATAAAGAAATATATATAGCAGTGGAGTGTTTGACGGGAATGTATTATATTAGAGGATATATTACAATAGATTAAGAATCCTTTACGGATATTTTACGTAATAAAACATATAGATTTTAATAAGACTCTTTATATTATAAGCAATCTTTGGTTAAGAAACATATTTTATCTCTGCAAAATGCGTATCGCAGGGTGGAAATATTATATTAACCTAAGGTTGCATTTTTATGTTGGAGCCAGCATTTTAGGTTGGAAAATCAGCAGCAGAGGCTGAATATGAAATGTCTGATGTCCAGCATAATGTCAATAAGGCATAATATCAGGAGGAAGATATGAGAAGAATGAAAAAGGTTGCAGCAGCAACACTTACAGCAATGATGGTAGCAAGTCTGGCTATGGGAACAACAGAAACATGGGCAAGAAGCTCAAAGAGAGCAGCATGGAATAATGCAGCAGCAGAATCAGCAGATGTTGAAATGGAAGTAAAGGATGCCTGTTATACAGAGGATGGAAAAGAAACAGATGCTCATAATGTTAAGTCTAATGTATATGCAAACAGCACAGAATGGGCAGAATGGAAGACTAAGTGGGAGAGCGTAAGAACTAACTTCTGTCAGATAGCATTAACTCCAGGTGAGGATGCAGCTAAGCTTAATGCAGCATGGTATTCAACAACTAAGGATGAAACTCCTAAGATTAAGCTTATGGATGCTTCTGGAAAAGAAATAAAGACATATGAAGGTAAACAGTCAGTTGAAGCTGATGTTGAGACTGTTAAGGATGGAGACAGGACATATACATTATATCCATGTAAGGTTACTGTAACAGGACTTTCAGAGAATACGTCTTACAAGTACCAGTATTATGTAAATGGAGCATGGTCTGAGACATATGACTATAAGACACAGTCAACAGACAGTTTCTCTATAATGTATGTAGGTGATCCACAGATAGGTGCTTCAACTAACCAGCTTGGTAACCAGAATAAAGAATACTATGCAATGAACGATTCATACAACTGGTATCATACACTTAACAATGCTGTTAAAAAGTTCCCAGGCTTAAGCTTTATTATGTCAGCAGGTGACCAGATTAACCAGACTGGTGTATCCAACGATGCTGATAAGCTGGAGCAGCAGATAGAATATGCAGGTTTTCTTAATCCATCTGTACTTAGAAGTCTTCCTGTTGCTACAACAATCGGTAATCATGATTCTAAGTCAGTTAACTATTCTAATCATTTTAATTATCCTAACAAGCAGACAAGTGATGCTAATACAGCATCAAAGACAACTGCAGGTACAGATTATTACTTCACATATGGCAATACATTATTTATAAGTATTGATACTAACAACTATAATGTTGCTACACATGAAAATGTGATAAAGGAAGCAACAGAAAAGAATCCTTCTGCGAAGTGGAGAATACTTATGTTCCATCAGGATATTTATGGCTCTGGTTATGACCATTCAGATTCAGATGGTATTGTTCTTAGGACACAGCTTACTCCTGTTATAGATAAATATGATATAGATGCAGTTCTTCAGGGACATGATCATACATATTCAAGAACATATCAGATATCATCAGATGGTTCTGACAGCCATGAAAAATATACAAAAGAAAATATGCCATCAACAAATGATAAAGATAAATTCTTTGCATATATTAAGGATAATAACTGCTATAACCTCAAGTCAGGCAAGGAGGATTCAAGCAAGGTTGTAGATCCAGAAGGTACTGTATATTTTGAGGCTAATTCAGCAACTGGTAGTAAGTATTATCAGCTTATTGGTACACAGCAGGATTATATAGCAGCAAGATGCCAGAGCTGGAGACCTACATATTCTGTTCTTGATATAACAGATACAACTCTTACAGTAAAGACTTATGATGCAGCATCTAATGAAGAACTTGTAGCAGATGGCGGTGTTAAGACTGCATATACGATTGTAAAGCAGGCAGATAAGACAGCACTTGATACAGAAATAGCAAAGGCAGAAGCTGCATATGATACAGCTAAGAAGGCAGGTAATTATACAGAGGCTTCTTTAAAGACTCTTGAAGATACTATAACAGCAGCAAAGGCTGTTACAGAAAATGCAGAAAGCACAACAACAGATATAGCAAGTGCGGTAACATCATTACAGGATGCAGTTAAGGGACTTGTGACTGTAGAGAATAATGATAACAAGGGCAACACAGAAAATAATAACAATGCAGCAGGAAACGGAACAGAGGATACTGCAGGTACAGGAAATGGAACAGGCACAGAGGATAATGGTGAAGCTGGCCAGGATGCATCTGGTTCAGGAAATTCATCAGCAAATGCATCTGGTTCAGGCAGCACGGTTAAGACTGGGGATACAGCTAGGGCAGCAGCATGGTACACAGCAGCAGGTCTTTCAATGGCAGGTGCCGCAGGTATTATACTTGCAGAAAGAAAGAAAAAGAAGCTTAACCAGTAAAAATATATGGATTAATATGCTTTAAGAAGGAAAAGTAAATGTCAGATAAGAAACAAGTAGTTGTAAAAGCAGTGGTTGTTGTGATATGCATTGCAGCATTTATATTTGCGGCAGACAGGCTGAGGGTTACAGATAAAGAACCAATAGTAACAACGCTGGGTTATTCATATGAGAATGCCAGAGTGATCGAGGTGGTAGAGGATAATCTGTCACCTGACGGAATAAGGGTCGGATATCAGAGGTTAAAGGTGCAGCTTACATCTGGAGAGTATAGGGGAGAAGTAGTAGATGCTACAAGTGCCGAGGGAAACTTGTTCGGAGCAGTATGTGAAAAGGGAGATTCGGTGGTAGTGCATATGAGTGTATCGGGTAGTTCTAAAAATGTCTCCGTATACTCAAAGGATAGAATAGTGGCAGTGGCTGCATTTGTAGGAATATTTTTACTGCTCATATGTATAATAGGTGGAAAGAATGGTGTTAAGTCAGTAGTGGGACTTGTGTTTACGTTCGTGTCAATATTTATGATATACATACCTCTTATATACAGAGGATTTTCTCCATTCTGGGCTGCCGTGATCATTACAATTATAACAACAATAGTTACTATGTATCTTATCAGTGGCTTTACAGTAAAAACAATATGTGCAATAGCCGGAACAGTAACAGGTGTGCTTCTTGCAGGCTTATCAGCATGGCTGTTTGGCAAGGTGGCAGATATAGACGGATATAATGTATCAAACATAGAAACGCTTTCTTATGTAGGGCAGATAACTAATATCCGGATAGGCGGGCTGTTATTTTCAGGAATTCTCATAGCTTCTTTGGGGGCTGTCATGGATGTTGCGATGTCTGTATCATCGGCAATGTATGAAATACATGACAAAGCCCCACAGCTTGGCTGCCTCGAATTGTTTAAAAGCGGTATGAATGTTGGACGTGATATGATGGGAACTATGTCAAATACGCTTATACTTGCTTTTGTAGGAAGTGCAGTAAGTGAGCTTGTTATTAATTATGCATATAATCTTCCATTCAGACAGATTATTAATTCGTATAATATAGGTATAGAGATTATGCAGGGAGTCTCCGGAAGTATAGGAGTTATACTTACAGTACCGGCTGTTGCTGTTGTAACAGCGTGGCTGCTTACTCATAGAAATGGAAATATTGTTGTTTAGCAAACATTCGGTTGGCGAACTGACGACATAATATAATTGAAAATAGGTGCTGCACATACATCATCGATGCCAGAAGCTTCAATTGGATATTTCTAAGACTTTTCATATACGTAATGGTA
>OGIR01001210.1_pt1 | contig 15373 bp, 15 predicted proteins | sample 1571831 | NCBI WGS metagenome assembly OGIR01 (sample SAMEA2582124, study PRJEB24529) | metagenome | biome: Human gut stool | place: China | collected 2011 | reverse complement strand
AAATATCGTGTCGGCGGTGGTACACATGGACGAGAAAACGCCCCACCTGCATTTGACCTTTGTTCCGCTGACAAAGGACAATCGCCTGTGCGCTAAGGAGATTATCGGCAACCGGGCAAACCTGACGAAGTGGCAGGACGATTTTCACGCCTATATGGTGGAGAAATATCCCGACTTGGAGCGTGGGGAGAGCGCCAGCAAGACAGGCCGGAAGCATATCCCCACCCGGCTTTTCAAACAGGCGGTTTCCCTCTCCCGGCAGGCCAGAGCCATTGAAGCCACCCTTGACGGCATCAACCCGCTGAACGCCGGGAAGAAAAAAGAGGAAGCCCTTTCCATGCTGAAAAAGTGGTTCCCGCAGATGGAGAATTTCTCCGGGCAACTGAAAAAGTACAAGGTCACAATCAATGACCTGTTGGCGGAAAATGAGAAGCTGGAAGCAAGGGCGAAGGCCAGTGAAAAAGGCAAGATAAAAGATACGATGGAACGGGCAAAGCTGAAAAGCGAATTGGACGATTTACAGCGGCTGGTTGACCGTATTCCGCCGGATATACTGGCGGAACTGAAACGGCAGCAGCGAACAAGAGAGAGGTAAACGCTATGAACAGAAATTCAAGCTGCATGATGAAAAATAATCATACGGAGGACACTGGATGGTAAAAAGCGAAAGCGACATTATTGATACAATACACACCGGGCAGGTCATTACTGACGAGAACGGCACACAGTATTTTGTATGTGGGAAAAACCGTATCAAAATCTCCGAACATTTCGCCGCTGGCGGTCGTCCGATTGGAGATCTGATCGTTGATGTAGTCCGGCACACGGCGGCAAAGGCCGCTTCTTCGTGACCCATCGTTGATACACGCCCACGCTTATGATATAATTGCCATAGAGCAAAAGTATTGTAAGCGTGGGTTGTTTCTTTAGAAGGAGGATTTTTACGGTGAAACAACCTTACAATACTACCATTCACAACACGGCTCTTTATATGCGGTTGAGCCGTGACGATGAAAGCTATGGCGACAGCGTAAGCATTGAAACGCAGCGGACAATCCTGCAACAGTACGCAAGGGAGCAGGGGCTTCATGTGGTCGGGGAATATGTGGACGATGGATGGAGTGGGACAAACTTCGAGCGTCCGAGTTTCCAGCGCATGATGGATGATGTGGAAGCCGGAAAAGTAAACTGCATTGTCACCAAAGACCTGTCCCGTTTCGGGCGGGAGCATGTGATGATGGACTACTATCTGGAATTTCTGTTCCCGGAAAAACGGGTGCGGTACATCGCCGTTGCGGAGAACGAGGACACAGAAAAGGGACTGTCCGATTTTGTGCCATTCAAAAACCTGTTCAACGAATGGTTCGCAAAGGACACCAGCCGTAAGGTAAAGACTGCTTTCAAGGCAAAGTTTGCCGCCGGACAGCGTATCAGCGCCTATGCTCCCCTCGGGTACAAGAAGCACCCGGAAATCAAGAACAAGCTGATAATCGACGAGGAAACCCGCTGGATCGTGGAGAAGATTTTTGACCTTGCTATTCACGGCAAAGGGGCGGCCAGCATTACAAGGATATTGATTGCGGAAAAAGTACCGACGCCGGGATTTATCAATTTCCAGCGTGACGGGACTTTCGCCAATATCTACGCTGGCGCACCAGAGGAAAAAGGCTACGCATGGACGATAGCGCAGGTCAAAAGCATTCTGAAAGATGAAACCTACATCGGCCATACCATCCACTACCGGGAGACCAATATTTCCTTTAAGAACAAGCGGAGGATACGCAAGCCCCAAAGTGAATGGGTGCGGGTGGAGAACACGCAGGAGCCGATTATCAGCGAACAGGTTTTCCGGCAGGTACAGGAACAGATTGCAAGCCGCCGGAGGGAGCGCAAGAATGGCACGACACAGATTTTTGCGGGACTGATAAAGTGTGCGGACTGCGGCTGGTCGCTGGCCTACGGGGAGAACAGGCAGAACAGCAAGCCCTATGGCTACTACCATTGCAGCAAGAACGGGCAAGGCACACGCCAATGCTCCATGCACTACATCCGCTATGATGTGCTTTACGCCTATGTTCTCTCCCGTCTGCAATACTGGTCGGGGCTGGTACAGCACGATGAAGAACAGCTTTTGAAGCGGCTGCTGAACGCCAATGACAAAGGACAGGCCGTCGCAAGGAAGAAGCAGGCCGCTGAACTGAAAAAAGCGGAGAAGCGGAAAGCCGAGGTCGATACCCTGTTTGCCCGGATGTATGAGGACTGGGCGGCGGGGCGTATCACGGAATACAACTTCAATATGCTGTCCGGGAAGTACCAAAGCGAACAGGCGGAACTGGAAGAAAAGATTGAACAGCTTCAATCCGCTATTGCCGCTGAAAGCCAGAGCACCGCAGACGCAGAAAAATGGATTGCCTTGATGAAAGAGTGCGTCAATCCCACGGAACTCACCGCCGAACTCTTGAACACGCTGATTGAGAAAATCCTTGTCCATGAAGCGGTCAAGAACGAGGACGGAAGCCGGGAACAGGAGGTAGAAATCTTCTACCGCTTTATCGGCAAAATTGATTGAATGACACCAATATCTTTAACTATGTGATACCGGAGAGTCCCTCCCGGATGTGGAGAAGAGCCGGCTGATCGCGGAGGTGTTTGATGTGACGCTGGATGAACTGGTCAATTATGAGGGCGGGGAGACACGCCTGCCGTTTCCGCCGAAGGGAAAGCATGCGTTTGGAATGGTGAAGGTCGGTGAAAAAGGGCAGATTGTGATTCCTGCAAAGGCGAGAAAAATTTTTGACATAAAGCCGGGGGATGTATTGATGGTTCTGGGAGATGAAGAACAGGGAATTGCGCTGTTAAAGGAGCAGGATTTTATGGCGATGGTGCAGGCAATGCGGCATATGGAGACGTAAAATTGCGCAATCCGGTGCGCAGAGGATTGCAATATGTAAAATAACACAGGCGAGACCTTCCAGAGCGCAGGTCGGAAGTATTTTATTAGCGCTGGCGTCGGTGATTTATGTGCTTGGTTTTTTGCGGAGTTCTGCCGCATTGTACTGCCAAAAATCATTTACTGGTTTGAGTCGGCATTTTCGGTGTTCTCCATGTATCTGTTGTTTACCACGGAAGAGCTGGATGCTGTGCGCGCTATATGGAATTCGATGAGATTCTGCGCGGACACGGGCAGCGGGTGCCGATCAGGGAAGCAGAGATTCAGAAGTACGCAAAGAAAGTTGCGGCGCTGTACAAGGAGAAGATTGCCCTGCTCCCGGATCACGTAAAGTCTTCCATGTCCATCGGTGCGGTGGTTGTTGACATCGGGAAGCATAATACCGCAAGAGATACGTTTGAGCAGGTTTACCGCAGCGCAGAGACGGTGTGACGCACGGCGCATCAGAGCAGTATTTTTGATCTGCGCAGCAGAAGAAAGCCCAGAATTCCGGTGAGAACATCGGAGACTGCCTGCGCGAGCAGAATTCCCGTGTAGCCGAACAGGGAAGAAAAGAGCAGCATACACAACACGAGCAGCACGCCCTGGCGGCTGATGGACATCAGAAAAGCGGGAAGCGCCATGCCGGCTGCCTGGAACAGTGTGGTGAAGACTAAGATCATGCCGATCACAGGGGCGGTAATCATGAGACAACGGAGCATCAGGGCACCGGAGACCACGATGACGTCATCCTGCATGAAGATGCGGATGATGTGCGGAGCAAAAATACAGGCGGCGGCTGTGAAAACGAGCGCAATGAGAAGCTGCACGAGCAGATCAAAATGCAGAAACTGTTTCAGGCGTTCGCGGTTGTCTGCACCGTAGCAGTAGCCGAGGAGCGGCTGCGCGCCGAAGGCGAACCCGACCAGAATCAGCATGGTGATCATGTTGACTTTTAAGGCAATGCCAAGAGCGGCAACTTTATCAGAACCGTAAGGTAACAGAAAACGGTTGGTGAGGAGTACCGCAAAGCTCTGCATCAGGTTCGTGATGGAAGCCGGAATTCCGATCAGCAGAATGTCACGGACATGACCGGATGAAATATGCATTTCGCGGCAGGACATCGACAGATGCCCTGCCTTTTTGAATACAACCCACACGAGATAGCAGTCGGCAAGCAGATTGCTCAGGATGGTGGCAAGTGCGGCGCCGCCGGCACCCATATGCAGAGAGAAGATGAAAATGGGATCTAAAAAAATATTAAACACAGCGCCGATGACGGAACCAATCATGGCATCATTTGCCAGACCTTCTGTGCGGAGCAGATTCCCCGGGACAATATTAAAGATAATGGCAGGGCAGCCGAGAACCAGAAAGCGGTAATAGGCGCCGGCATAAGTGATGGTATCGTCCCTGGCACCCAGAAGATGCAGAATGGGTGTCTGAAAAAGCAGCATCAGAACGGCAACAGCAATGCCGAAGAAGATGGAGCCGAGAAGGCAGAAAGCACTGATCCGCCGCGCGGTGTCATAATCTTTTTTCCCGAAAAGTCTTGAGATGGCGGAACTTCCGCCAAGCCCGAAAATATCACCGAATGCAATCATGAGACTGAACACCGGGGCGCAGAGAGAGACGCCGGCGACGAGGCTGGTGTTCTGGGTCTTTGCAATAAACCATGTGTCAACCATGTTGTATACAAGGCTGATGACCATGCCGAACACCACAGGCAGAGCCATCTTGAAATAGGCTTTCGGTACGGGCATTGTTTCAAATACATCATTGTTCATCTGAGAGTTCCTCCATTTCCTGTAACAGGATCAATGCTTAAAGTATATCATATTGATAGAAAAAAGGTGACGGGAAAATAAAAAGCTTCTTGACATTGCCACATTAGTGCGGTAAACTACTGACAAATAAATGAGAAATCGTTGAGCAAAAGGAGTACACTGTACGATTCTTCACAGAGAGCCTGGGGCGGTGGGAGCAGGCAGGATAGTATGGATGGAATGGATTTGCGAGAGCAAAGTGAAAGGCGGATAACAGCAGCCGAGTAGCGGAAGCCGTGTCCTCACGTTACAGGGGTACGATATAGAGAACATCTGTATCTGAGAGTCTATACATGATTGGTGGCGGATATTTCCAGTTTGGAAGTATCCGCTTTTTGTATCTTCTGTCAGATGAGTCCGGTGAGGACGGCTGATAAAAAGAGAGAAGCTAAGCATGGCAAGAGAAGAAGGGTGGCACCACGAGACATTCGTCCCTGATCCGGTTTACCGGGTCAGGGATTTTTTTTAATTCATGGGAAATTACGTCCAATGAATTAAAAAGCCCTCCGGTCAGGATTCTTTCTTGATGGGACGCATTTTCTATGAATTAAAAAAAGAAAGAGGAGGATTTATGAAGCGCATCTATAAGGTCTACAAGAAAACAGTCAGCATTGTGAACGAGACGCCGACGGCGATGTACGAGAATCTGGTCGGAAGCAGAAAGGGATTTCTGCTCGAGAGCTATGACAAGAACTATGACCGGTATACGTTTTTGGGGGAACCGGAGGAACTGATCTCCTCGGAGGGGGAGTCGCTTGTCATCACAAAAAAGAGCGGGGAGCGCGAGGTGCGCAGGGGCAATCCGTTAGCGCTGTTAAAAGAATATTATGACGAATTTGAGATTCATAAGGAGAATGACGAACTGAATTTTTCTGGCGGACTGGTGGGCAATGTCGGCTACGATTTTATCCGCTACTCGGAAAAACTGCCGGAGAAGAATCTGGATGAGATCGGGATTGAGACGATTCAGCTGATGTTGATGAAAGCGTTTATCGTGATGGACTATGTGGCGGAGACGCTGACCGCGGTTGTCTTAGAGGAGGAGACGGAGGAAGGAAGAAAGCGTGCCGGCGTGACGGCGGAAGAGCTGATCCGGCGCGCCATGCATCCGGAGCAGACAGAGGGCGGATGTGACAGCAGATGTGAAGAGAACACCGGGCACGGGATGAAAGAGGCGGCGCAGCCGGAGGGCGGAAAAAGGGACGGCGTCATCCGCAAAAAGTCGGATACGCTTGCCGCTTACAGCGCGAAGGTGGAGAAGATCAGACACTATATCAGAGAAGGACATATCTTTCAGACGGTGCTCTCCCAGCGCTGGACGGTGGAGACCGGACGCGACGGTTTTTCTCTCTATAAGGAACTTCGCGAGTTGAATCCGTCGCCGTATCTTTATTACTTCCAGTTCGGTGATTTTGAGGTGATCGGAAGTTCTCCGGAGATGTTAGTAAAACAGCAGGGAAAGCGCGTATTTACCTGCCCGATCGCAGGGACCAGACCGAGAGGAAAGACAGCGGAGGAGGATGAAGCGCTGCGCAGAGAACTTCTGGCAGATGAGAAAGAGCGTGCCGAGCATGTGATGCTGGTGGATCTGGCGCGAAACGATATGGGGCGCATCTCGGAATTCGGAACAGTCAAGGTCACAGATTTTATGAATGTGCGGAATTATTCCCATGTCATGCACATCGTATCCATGGTGGAGGGAAGGAAAAAGGGCAGCTATCATCCGTTTGATCTGCTGGCATCCTTCCTTCCGGCTGGAACGTTAAGCGGTGCACCCAAGATCCGGGCGATGGAGATCATTGAGGAACTGGAGGAGGTACGGCGCGGGCTCTACGGCGGTGCGACCGGTTATATAGATTTTTCCGGCGATATGGATTTCTGCATCACGATCCGCACGATGATCAAGAAGGGCAGAGAGGTCTATCTGCAGGCGGGCGCGGGAATCGTCGCGGACTCCGTGCCGGAAAAAGAATATCAGGAATGCTGCAACAAAGTGATGGCGCTTGCAAGAACACTTCTGGAGGAGGAAAACTTATGATTCTTTTGATTGACAACTATGATTCCTTTACCTATAACCTCTATCAATATATCGGAACCTTCACGCCGGACATTCGGGTGGTGCGCAACGATGCCATTACGATCGGGGAGATAGAAAATATGCAGCCGGAGCGCATTGTGCTCTCCCCGGGTCCCAAAAGTCCGAAAGAGGCGGGAATCTGTATGGACGTGGTAAAACATTTTTACAAAAAAATACCGATTCTTGGCATCTGTCTCGGACATCAGTGCATCGGTGAGGCGTTCGGAGGAACCGTGAGCTATGCGAAGACATTATTCCACGGAAAACAGTCCGAAGTCACACACTGCCTGGACGGTGTTTTTACCGGAATCGACATGCCGGTTAAGGTGGCAAGGTATCATTCCCTGGCGGTGCTAAGAGACGATCTGCCGGAGTGTCTGAAAGTCACCGCACAGACCGCGGACGGCGAGATTATGGCGATGCGGCACAAAGAGTATCCGGTGGTCGGTCTCCAGTTTCATCCCGAGTCCATCTACACGGAACACGGAAAGCGGATGATCGAGAATTTTCTGTCGGGCGTTATTTAAGGGAGGAGCAGCGTATGATACTGGATCAGATTGTGAGTGATAAAAAAAGAAGACTGCCGGAACATAAGAGACGGATACCGGAGCAGGAGATGCGAAAGCTGGCGGAGGCATATGAGGGCAGCCATCATGATTTTAAGGGAGCGCTTGAGGGAGATGTCATTTCCATCATCGGAGAGTTCAAAAAGTCGTCCCCAAGTCTTTGGAAAATTAAAAGTAAGATTAACTTATTAGATAGAGCTGAGGAATACAATGCTTCTGTGGATGCGATCTCCTGCCTGACGGAGGAGGATCACTTTGACGGAAGCACGATGTACTTAGAACAGATCCGGCAGATGACCAATCTTCCGATCCTGCGCAAGGATTTCATGATTGATCCGTACCAGTTCTATGAGGCGCGGGCGATCGGTGCAGACGCGGTGCTTCTCATTGCGGCAATCTTAGACGATGTGCAGATGCATGAATTTTACCAGCTTGCCGGGGAGCTGGGGCTGGATGCGTTAGTCGAGGTGCACGACGAGGCGGAGATGGAACGGGCGTTAAAGCTGGATGCAAAGATCATAGGCGTCAATAACCGCAACCTGAAGGATTTTTCCATCGACCTGCACACGACGGAGCGTTTAAGCCGCATGGTGCCGCAGGAGAAGCTTCTGGTGGCGGAAAGCGGCATCGTATCGGATGAGGATGTGGAGTTCTTAAAGGCATGCGGCGTGGACGCATTTCTGATCGGGAGAGCCTTTATGGAGGCGGAGCACCCGGGAGAGGTGGCAGCGCGCTGGAAGCAGCGGTAGGGAGGATGGACATTGACGAAGATCAAGATCTGCGGCATCACAGGAGAGGATGAGATAGCAGCGCTCAATGAGACAGGTGTGGATTACGCCGGATTCGTGCTGTACGAGAAAAGTAAACGTTATGTCACCGTGCAGAAAGCAAGACAATTATTTGAAAAATTAAATAAAGATATAAGAAAAGTAGCTGTAGCGGTAGCGCCGGAGAGCGAGTTGATTGAGGAGATCGGGCGTGCAGGGTTTGATCTGCTGCAGGTGCATGGCGTGGACGCCGCAGAGGCGGAGCGGATCGCAGCGCAGACGAAGCTGCCGGTGTGGCTGGCAGTCAACCTCCGTGATCCTGCCGAGGTTCGCCGATGGCGCAGAGAAGAATATCACCGGATTGCCGGGATTGTACTCGATGCCGGGGCATACGGCAGCGGAAAGACGTTCGGATGGGAGCAGAACGGACAGGATGAGATGTGCTGCGCCGTGCGTGTATTCCGGGAGGAACTGCTGGCAGAGGGGCGTACCTTTGTGCTGGCAGGCGGACTTGACGCGGAGAATGTGGCGGAGGGAATCAGAATCTTTGCCCCCGATGTCGCAGATGTCAGCAGCGGCGTGGAAACGCTGTGCGATGGAATGAGAACAAAAAGTATAATCAGGATTAAAAAATTTAAGAAAGCCGTGCAAAAAACAGAAGGTGTGTGAGCCGGAAGATGACGGCGCGGCGGAACGTGATCAGGAAAGGAAAGACGAGACATGAACAGGAAAGCATATTACGGAGCATTTGGCGGACAGTATGTGGCGGAGTCGCTGATGAATACCCTGGAGGAACTGGATGCGGCATTCGAGGAAGCAATCCGTGATCCGGAATTTCTCAAACAATACCACTACTATCTGAAACAGTATGTCGGGAGAGAGACCCCGTTATATTACGCGGAGCGTCTCAGTGAAAAGTACGGCATGAAAATATACTTAAAGCGCGAGGATTTAAACCACACCGGCGCACACAAGATCAACAATGTGATCGGACAGATTCTGCTGGCGAAGCGCATGGGAAAGAAAAAGGTAATTGCTGAGACCGGAGCGGGGCAGCACGGCGTGGCGACGGCAACCGGAGCGGCACTTTTTGATATGGAGTGTACGGTCTATATGGGAGCCGAGGATATCAAAAGACAGTCGTTAAACGTGATGCGCATGGAGATGCTCGGCGCGAAGGTTGTCAGTGTCACTTCGGGGAGCAATACACTAAAGGATGCGACCAACGAGGCGATCCGTACCTGGGCAAAGACGGCGGAGGATACCTTTTACATCATCGGTTCTGCTGTGGGACCGTATCCGTATCCGAAGATGGTGAAAGAGTTTCAGAGCGTCATCAGCCGCGAGGCGAAAAAACAGATCCTTGCGGCGGAGGGAAAGCTTCCGGATGTCGTGATGGCGTGTGTGGGAGGCGGCTCGAACTCCATCGGCATGTTTGCGGATTTTATTGAAGAGAAGGGGGTAAAGCTGATCGGCGTGGAGGCAGCCGGAAAGGGAATCGAGACCGGGGAACACGCGTCGGCGATGGCGCTCGGCGAGCCGGGAGTTCTGCACGGCATGCGTTCCTATCTGCTGCAGGATGCGGACGGCAATGTCCAGCTTGCACATTCCATCTCAGCGGGGCTGGATTATCCGGGCGTCGGTCCGGAACACGCGTACTTAAAGGAGAGCGGACGCGCACGATATGTGGCAATCCGGGATGATGAGGCGATGGATGCGCTGATGGAGCTGTGCAGACTGGAGGGAATCATTCCTGCGATCGAGAGCGCCCATGCAGTCGCCTATGCGATGAAGTACGCGAGGGAGCGCAAAGAGGCGGTCGGTGAGAAGCAGGCGGCAGAGGAGACCATGGTCATCTGTCTGTCCGGCCGCGGCGATAAGGATGTCAATACGATCGCAGATTATCTTGCAGGAAAAGGATATTTAAATTGAGCCGGAAAGTTGTCCGGTGAGGGAGGATATGACAGATATGAATCGAATAGAAGCGCGTATGAACGCCTGCAGCAAAAAGCAGGAGAAAGCATTTATTACTTATATTACCGCGGGACTGCCGGATCTGGCAGCCACAAAAGAAATCATCCGGGCGCAGGAGCGCGGCGGCTGCGACGTGATTGAGCTTGGCGTGCCGTTTTCCGATCCGGTGGCGGACGGACCGGTCATCCAGGACGCATCGTACCGTGCGATCTGCGGCGGGGTGAATGTGAAGAAGATTTTTGCAATGATGCAGGAACTGCGCACGGAGGGTGTGACGGTCCCGATCATCTTCATGATGTATTACAACACGATCCTGCACTACGGCGTGGAAGCGTTTGTGAAAAAATGCAATGAGGCGGGGGTGGACGGACTGATCGTTCCGGATCTGCCGTTTGAGGAGCAGGAGGAACTTATGACAGCGCTAGACGCATCGGAGGATACGATCTTAATCCAGCTCGTGTCGCCGGTGTCCGGGGCGCGGATTCCAAAGATTCTCGCCGGGGCGCGGGGATTCGTCTACTGCGTATCGTCTATGGGTGTCACGGGACAGGGAGCGGAGTTTCACAAGGAGGTAAGAAGCTATCTTACCGCAGTCCGTGATGCGACGGATCTGCCGGTGATGATGGGGTTTGGCATCCGGACGGCGGCGGACGTTCTGCCGCTTGCGGATCTGATCGACGGGGCGATCGTCGGAAGTTATTTTATCAGGCTGCTGGAGGAGCAGGGCTTTGCGCCGGAGGCGGCGGAGACATACTGCCGGACCTTTAAAAAGGAACTGAACGCATAGAGGAGGAAAAAGGGATGAAAGAATATATTGCAAAGGTTGCTGAGGGAGAGAATCTGACAGAGGAAGAAGCAAAAGGGGCGATGGACGTCATGTTAAGGGGCGATGCGACGCAGGCGCAGATCGCGGCGTTTCTGGCGCTGGAGCGCGTGAAGGGCGAGACGCTGGATGAACTGGCTGGATTTGCAGCGGTGCTCCGCGACAAGGCTGAGACGATTTCCCCGAAGGTTGATAATTATATCGATCTGGTGGGAACCGGCGGAGACCGCACATTTACCTTTAACGTGTCCACTACGTCGGCGTTCGTGGTGGCTGCGGCGGGACTTCCGGTGGCAAAACACGGAAACCGCTCCATCTCGTCGAAATCGGGCGCCGGGGATGTGTTAGAGGCGCTCGGCGTCAATATCATGGCAGATCCGAAGAAAGTGGAGGAGTGTGTGGAGAAGACCGGAATCGGTTTCATGTTTGCGCAGCTTTTTAACAAGTCCATGCGCTATGTCGGGCAGGCGCGCAGCGAGATGGGAATCCGTACCGTCTTTAATATCTTAGGACCGCTCGCTAATCCGTCCCGCGCAAAAAATATGGTGGTCGGTGTCTACAGTCCGTCACTCACGGAAAAGGTAGCGACGGCGATGAGCAGACTTGGGGTGGAGCGCGCGTATGTGGTCAGCGGTGAGGACAACATGGATGAGATTACGCTGACAGGAGCGACCACGGTATCCGAGATCCGGGATGGAGCGGTGACAACATTTACCATCACACCGGAGCAGTTCGGTATGAAGCGCGTATCGCTGGAGGAGCTGCGTGGCGGAAGTGGCGGGGAAAACGCAAAGATTACGGGAGCCATTCTGGACGGAACGGAGTGCGGCGCCAAGCGTGACATCGTTCTTTTGAACGCAGGTGCAACTCTTTATGTCGGAGGGGTTGCGGAATCTATAGAAGCGGGTGTAAAATTAGCGGCAGAGGCGATCGATAGCGGCGCGGCAGCACGGAAGCTGAAGGAGCTGGTTCGCGTCTCAAATACATAGAGAAAAGGAATCAGAAAGATGATACGGTTTAACAGTGATTACACAGAGGGATGCCATCCGGCGATCTTAGAGAGACTTGCGGCAACCAACATGGAACAGACCCCGGGATACGGGGAGGATGTATATTGTGCGGCAGCTGCGGAGCAGATAAAAGAGGCGTGCGCCGCACCGGAGGCAGCGGTGCATTTTCTGGTGGGAGGAACACAGACGAATGTGACAGTGATTTCGGCTGCATTAAGACACTATCAGGGTGTGATTACTGCGGCGACCGGACACATCAACGTACATGAGACGGGAGCACTGGAGTCCTGCGGACACAAGTGCCTTACGATCGAGACGGCGGACGGCAAACTGACAGCAGAACAGATTGCTGCATATACGGACGCGCATTATGCCGACGCAAGTTTTGAACACACGGTTCAGCCGAAGATGGTCTATATTTCCAATCCGACGGAGATTGGCACGATCTATAAAAAAGCGGAGCTGGAGGCAATCTATGATGTCTGCAAAGAGAGAGGGCTTTATTTGTTTTTAGACGGTGCAAGACTGGGCTACGGTCTTACATGCCGGGAAAATGATCTGACACTTGCCGATGTGGCGGCACTCACGGATGTCTTCTACATCGGAGGAACCAAGGTCGGAGCGCTCTTTGGCGAGGCGGTTGTGATCACAAACGAGGAATTGAAGCGCGATTTCCGTTACAATATCAAGCAGCGGGGCGGCATGCTGGCAAAAGGCAGACTGCTCGGCATCCAGTTCCTCACGCTATTCGAGGAGAAAAGGTATTTTGAGATCTCGGCGCACGCATCAAGGCTTGCGGAAAAGATTCATGATGAGCTAAAGGACATGGGCGTAAAATTCTATGTGGACTCGCCGTCGAACCAGCAGTTTGTGATACTTCCGGATGCGGTGCTTGAAAAGTTAAAAGACGATTTTGCATTTGAATATCAGGCGCGTGTGGACGATGCGCACAGCGCCGTCCGCATCTGTACCTGCTGGGCAACCAAAGAGGAAAACGTGGAGGCGCTTCTTGCTGCACTGAGGGGATTATTACAATAGAACGGAGAGAGAGTATGCAGCAGAAGAAACGTATTTTATTACTGGCAACCGGAGGAACGATTGCGTCCAGAAAATCGGATAACGGCTTAAAACCGCAGATTACACCGGAGGAGCTGATCGAGTATATTCCGCAGGTAAAAGAGATCTGCGATGTCGAGGCGGTTCAGCTTTTAAATCTGGACAGCACCAACATGGAGCCGTCGCACTGGAAACTCATGGTTCATGCGATCCGGGAGCATTACGACGATTTTGACGGATTCGTGATTGCCCATGGGACAGATACGATGGCGTACACGGCAGCGGCGCTTTCCTATATGGTGCAGAACACGAAAAAGCCGATTGTGATTACCGGTGCGCAGAAGCCGATCGACCTGGAGATCACGGACGCGAAGTCGAACCTGATCGACAGCTTTTTATATGCTGCCGATGACCGCTCACAGGGGGTACAGATTGTGTTTGATGGAAAAGTCATCGCCGGAACCCGCGCCAAGAAGGTGCGGTCCAAGAGCTACAATGCATTTTCCAGTATTGACTATCCGTCGCTCGCCGTGATACAGGACATGAATATTATGCGCTATATCCCCATGCTTCCGTACGAGGAGGAAGTCCGGTTCTATGAGAAGCTGGATGAAAATGTTTTCCTGATGAAGCTGATCCCGGGAATCCGTCCCAAGGTGTTAAAGAGTATTTTTGAAAATTATGACTGTATCATTGTGGAGAGCTTTGGCGTGGGCGGTATACCGCAGTCTATCGCAGAGGAGTTTTACCGGCTGTGCCAGGAGCATCCGGACAAGCTGGTGGTCATGGCGACGCAGGTGGCGCACGAGGGAAGCGATATGACGGTCTACGAGGTCGGCCACAACATGAAAGAATATTGCCGCTTCTTAGAGTCCTACGATATGACGTTAGAGTCCGTGATTGCGAAGGTGATGTGGATGCTTGGCAACTATGATATATCGTCCTGTGATATCGAGGAGGTTTTCTATCACAGTATCAATTACGACTTGATTTTTGGAAAGAACCGGAAATGCAATTAGAGGATTGTCAACCACGAGATAAAACAGGTTGACAATTGGCAAAAAAGTGTTATGATTGTTTTTGCAGACAGAGAGATCCACAGGGGATTTCTGCGCGAAAAACAGCAGGAAAGAGCGGTAAAATATGCGATTCCTGCGGAAACGAGGAGAATCATGAAGATTTCAACAAAGACAATTGTAACAGTGGGTATGTTTACGGCAGTGCTTAGCGTGCTGTCCATCTTGACGATCCCGATGCCGACCGGCGTTCCGGTGACACTTCAGACTTTTGCAATGGCGCTGTGCGGCTATGTGCTCGGCTGGAAAAAGGGAACATCATCCACATTGATCTATATCCTGCTCGGTACAGTAGGCGTTCCGGTGTTTGCGGGAATGACAGGCGGACCGTCCTGGCTTGCCGGCTACAGCGGCGGATTTATCTGGGGATTCATTTTCCTGACAATGCTCTGCGGCGTGGGCATGGCACAGAAGCAGATCTGGCTCCGCGTGCTGTTAGGACTTGCCGGTCTTGCTGTGTGTCATCTGCTCGGTGTCATTCAGTTCGCCATCGTGGCTGCCACACCGTTTCCGGCTGCTTTCGTAGCGGTATCTGTTCCTTACATTGTGAAGGACGTGATCTCCGTTGTGGGCGCGTATCTGGTGGCAATTCCGATCCGCAAGGCGCTTGCAGCAGGAAATATTCTGGAAGAGAAGACAAAAGCGGTAGTTTAGGAGTGTACAGTTGCTATGGCAGACAAATTCAGAGGACATCACATCGTCTGTACTTCGCTCTATGAGGGAAAAGGCTACAGCGGTGCGTTTTGTGAAAATATGACGGCGGTGGTGGAGCGCCTGCGAAAAGATCCGGACGAGGAACTTCTTCTGGTGGCGGAACCGGATATGATCTGTGCAAACTGTCCGAACCGGACGGAGACGAACGAGTGCGTCCACAACCACAACCGTGTCGTGAACAAAGACCGCCGGGTCATCGAATTCTTCGGACTCGAGGAGAACAGGGTCTATACATACCGCGAGATGTGCAGACACGCACGCGCGGCGATGAACATGGATTTCTTTATGGAGAACTGTGGAAAATGCGACTGGCGCAAGCAGGGGCTCTGCAAGTACGAAGATCTGCTCGCACAGCTCGACCGTTGTATCGAGAAAGAATAGGAGATAGAAAAGCGCTGCCGCACGAGGCGCTGATTATTATGAGTGATACCAGGAAAAATAGGAGCCAAACGTTCCGGATGATATCTGTCCAAGACAGATCTGACCGTAAAATCCGGTATTTCTAACCATGCCGCGTCCGGCATCTTTGATGATCCGTGTCTTTCCAAGTCTGGA
>OGIR01001207.1_pt1 | contig 15389 bp, 19 predicted proteins | sample 1571831 | NCBI WGS metagenome assembly OGIR01 (sample SAMEA2582124, study PRJEB24529) | metagenome | biome: Human gut stool | place: China | collected 2011 | reverse complement strand
GGCATAGGACAAAAAAGTCTCTATTTAAATTGTCTATTTTATTGACAGGGGACCAAATAGTTTTTTCTACTGTTGTTACATTATTTAGGAAATTTATAAAATATGAATCAACTAATTCAACTAAATTATCATTTATCTGATTATTTAACTCTATTTCCTGATCAAATTTTTGTAAATAATCAGCTATTTTTTCTTGATCACTTAAATTAACAGGAATTTTTAGCTCTAGAGCTTCCAATTCTTTTTTATTTATTGAAGTAAATACTGTTCCAGTGGCTAGTGAATCTAATTGACCACCAATCTTCTTAAAAAGATAGTATAAGTATTCTTTTGAATAGCCACTTTTAATTTTTAAAGCTGCTAATCCACGCCCTACTGCTAGATCTTGATTAGCCCAGTTTACTCTCCCAACAGGTGCCCTCACACTAAACAATATTTCTCCGCTTTTCGCTTTTCTATTATAAGAAGTAGTCCATGTATCAATTTGGGGATAATTTTCACCAAATGTTCTTACTCCTTGAAGAAACGGAATACCATTTCCATTAGTATTGTAAAAGACTGACTTGGGTGATTGTCCCATAACTATATCAGCTACATCCTTAAGCTGTATATTTTTATATTTCATATCCAAGCTCCTTCAATACATCTTTAATTTGAGCTTGTAACTTGTTACTCTCCTCAAATTGTTCTTTCAATTCACTAGTTAGTCTCTTCATTTTAACTTCGTAAGGTTCGCCATCATCTTCTTGTTTTGCAAGACCAACATAGCGACCCGGAGTTAATACATAATCGTTTTTAGCGATCTCATCTAACTTTGCAATCTTGCAAAAACCAGCAACATCCTTATATTCTTGATCATTTGTACCACGATAAGCATGGTAAGTATCCGCTACTTTTTTAATATCATCATCATTAAATGCACGATGAGTTCGATCAATCATCTCACCCAAATCACGTGCATCAATAAATAATGTTTCACCCTTTCGCGAGCGTTCATCCTCAGATTCCTTATTCATATCAACAAACCATAATGAAACTGGAATTCCTGTCGAATAAAACATTTTTTCAGGTAAAGCAACAATTGCATCAATCTTATCATCTTCTAAAATCGCTTTACGAATTGCAAACTCTTCTTTATTAGAAGTCGATAAGGCACCGTTAGCTAAAACAAAGCCTGCTTTCCCATCAGGTGCTAACTTACTAATAATATGTTCAATCCAGGCATAATTTGCATTTCCTGTTGGTGGAACACCATATTTCCATCTAGCATCTTCTTGAAGCTTTTCGCCACCCCAGTTTTTAATGTTGAATGGTGGATTAGCCAAAATGTAGTTGAAACGAACACCTTTATGTAAATCATTAGTGAAAGTGTCGCCTTGATGAGGTCCTAAATCACTATCAATTTCTCTGATTGCTAAATTCATCTTAGCTAATTTCCAAGTTGTCGGATTTGATTCTTCACCAAAAACATGTAAATCTTTTATTTCACCTTGATGCTCTTTAACAAATTTTTCCGATTGGACAAACATTCCACCAGAACCGCAACAAGGATCATAAATTCGCCCTCTATATGGTTCAATCATTTCAACAAGGATCTTAACTATTGACTTCGGGGTATAAAATTCTCCATTTTTTTACTAGAGCCGAATTTATTTAGAAAGTATTCATAAACACGACCTAAAACATCTTTATCTGTAGATTCTTTAGTTCCAACCTTAATGTCCGAAATTAAATCAACTACTTCACCCAAGCGTGTTTTATCAAGATCTGGTGAAGCATAATTTTTACTCAAAATCCCTCGAAATGAATCATTGCTTTTTTCAATCGCGGTCATTGCATCATCAATTACTTCACCAATTTGAGGTGTTTTAGCAGCATGTTCTATTTTTGACCAACGAGCCTCTTGAGGAACCCAGAAAATATTATTTTCTAGATACATGTCTGGATCTTCTGCATCTTCAGGATATTCTGTTTTTAAAAGCTCTTGTCTTCTTTCATCAAAGGAATCCGACGCATACTTAAGAAAAATTAATCCTAATACAACATTACGATATTCTGATGCATCCATGCTTCCACGTAATGCATCAGCAGCCTTCCATAATTTATCTTCAATATTTAGCTCTTTAGACTTAGTTGCCAAAATAAAAACTCCTATCTTTACATATTTTCATAAAATTCACGCATCTTTTTTGCCATTAAGTGGCGACGTTGATTTAAAAAGTCACTATAGTTATGGAAATCATATTCAACTATTTCTTCTGGGATTGCATTTTCACGATTATTTGTTTCTGACATAAACTCTATAATATTCTCATCACTCAAATAGTCTTTAGGTGCTTTGTCACTAATTTCTAAATTCTTTGGCTGAGTAACCCAAACATAATTTGCAATTTGGTTGATATCACCCTTTGAAAAACCATTTTTACGTAAGTATGCTTGTGGAAAAATATGATGAATATTTCCTTCTTCTAACATTACCGTTTCTGTTGATGTATCTTTTGCTAGCCAAGCAGTATCTTTCCCATAGATCTGTGACATTTGAAAAATCCGCCAGCTCGACGCTTGAGTAGATTGAACTCGTAGCATATTTGGCAAAGTTCCATTCCAAAATGAATCATTCATTTCTCGATCTAAAATATCATCCAAAACATTAATTGGATTTGCATCACGACTAATCATCTTTAGGTCACTTTCTGTGATAGTTTCTGAAGATCCACTGTAACGTCCGGTTAATGCTGACATAATAATCCATCGTTTCAAATATGAAGCAATCTTTTCTTGGGAGAGATTAGTAATTCGATGAAGATAAAGAAATAAAATGTAGCCAAAGTTAAACACTCCATGCCCTACTAATCCAAGTTTGCCACTATTCCGCATCCCCATATCACGAAGGATCATCAAATAACGTTGAAAATTAGATTTATTAAAGACTAAGGTAGCTCCTGCTTGCATTTTTTCGTAATTAGCTTTCATTCCTTCTTCACTATAATTTCGTGCTTCAAAGTCACGTCCAGAAATTAAGCTAACCATATCTGATAATTTCCCACGTTTAAATGAAGTAGCCAAAATTAAATGCAGAATATCTGCGTACCTAGGCTTATATATTGGGTTTACCTCACTTGCAATCCACTTAATTTGGCCAAACTCTTTAGTGTTAGCAAAGTCAGAATCAAATTTCACGATATTTTCTAATAAGTTTGGATCATTCAGAAGCTGTACAAAATATTCAATTTGTTTTCTTAAGTTATTACCGCCGTGAACCGTATCCGCAGACAAACGTGACATTGCTAAATCCGCAGATGATAAGGAAACACCTTTTGAGTTAATTCTATTAAAAATATCAGTAACCGCACCAATGCTTAGGTTATATCCTAGTTTGATATCACCTATTTCAGACTGCCGAATTGCAAGTAATTTCTGTAAAGTAGCCCCTAAATCTTCTGGTGCCATTCCTAACTTTTTTGCATTATCTGTTACATACGAATAAGAATTAAAATCTGACTTAAAAATATCAGAAATGTCATTTATCCATAATGGATCTTTCTCAATTGCGCTGTTTAAAGTATTAAACTCTCCAGTACTTGGTTTAAATGAAATCTTTATTCGTTTAGTTATGTATTGTTGAGATACAACCTTTTCGCCACTGAGAGCTGCTTTTAAAGCTGTCAGTCTCTGCTGTCCATCAATAATAATCTCTTTATTATTGGATGATGAATCATTCTTTAATCCTACTGCCGGATTTTGCCATGTAACGATATATCCAATAGGATAACCATTATATAGTGAATCAATTAAATCTCTAACCTTTGCTGTGGACCAAACAAATGGACGTTGCATTTCTGGCAATCCAATTTTTCCCTGTTTAATCCAACCAAGAATTTCTTCTATCGTTACATTATCAACATGATAGTTTTTTACCATACTTTATATCCTTAAAATCAATATTTATTACAATTAGTAATCCTATAAATTATATACTCTAAAGTAAAGTGTGAAAAGTTAGCATACTAATGTGTTAGTCACAGTTAGGGATTTCTTCTCCTCCCCAAATCATAAGTCAATCTACATCCCCGCAAAAATGCTATAATCAAACCATAACCTATCTAAGGAGGAGAATTGTATGTTTGAAGCTTACAAATACTACTGGCAAAACGCCTTTAAGTACCGGGCTACTTCAACGCGGGCGGATTTTTGGTGGCCAGTATTGGTTAATTTCATTATCTTTGTTATTTTATATTTCTTACTAGCAATCGCTGGTTTTGCTTCTGTCACTTCGATTATGAATGGCTATAATCGTGGCGTTGGATTCTTAATTTTCTTGCTCTTCGTTATTGCAGTATTCGCTATTGCTATTATTATTCCCGGAATTGCTATCTGTGTCCGGCGGGTTCGTGATACCGGTTTGACTGGCTGGACCGTGTTGGTTTTCTGGTTACTTTCCCTTATTTTTACAAGTAACGATAGTGCGGTGATGGAAACTATTTCCTCAGTCATTGATATAATCTTCTTAGTGATTCTCTGCTTGCCAACAGGTTATGTCAGCAAGCATGGGTGGTGGAGTGCCAATTACGGTAATGATATTACTGTTCCATCATTACGAAACGATGATTAATTAAAAGAGCTGGTGCCTCGAATGTAGCATCAGCTCTTTTAATTTAGTTATTAACCTTAATTATCCCTTGTAAATAGGTTGGTATGAACCCCGCAAAGTGATCTTATCAAGTCCGTTATCGAGGTTGTACTTGTCATCGCTAAGCTTCTTTTCCCGGTAACCTGCCCGTGAAAAAGCTTCGACTAAACGCGCCATAAATTCTTGACCACCCTCTGCAGTTTCATAAATCATGTGGTCAATATATTGTGGCATATTTGTACTCTTCCGCAATAAAGTGATTAAGTACACCTGCTTATCAGTCTTGTTAATTTCTGAGGTATTTTGCATCAATGACATATCTATTTCCTCCTATTCAATCCAAGAATTCTCTTCCTACTCATATTATAAATTATGTACAGGATTAGTCAAAACTGTTTATCAAAAAAATGAGCGAAAACACGAATAAGTTAATTAGAAAATAAATGTCCTCCTGTAAAATATAATAATATTTTTACCCTAACCCTGTAATTTTCGTTAATTAAGTGTTACTATAATGGCGAAAGGAAGCATAATCATGGAAATTAATGCAGATGCTCTTAAGAACTTCCAAGATTCGAAGTTCAATTTTGTAGATGCAGATGGTAATGATGTAGACTTTGATAACTTGGACGAAAGTGTAAAGTACACTCTTCGTGATGGTGAAACAGTTGTTGAAGATGATATGCATGCCAAAGACGTTGTTGATACTATTAATAATGAATATGGTAAAACAATGAACGTTTAATTTCTTGATCTGTAGAATTAAAAATAGATTCCTATCACTCAATCTTTGATAGGGACCTATTTTTTTACTATCTAAATTGCTTCTCTTGCCCAAGAGTTCTAAAATTAGAGATAAATTGAAAGATAAGGGGCTCTTATTTATGATGAACATTCTATTAATCATCTTAACAGCAATTTTTATTATCGAAAGTATTTTTGAAGTTCGTTATTTTTACCAAATTCGGACTATTTTTAACCAATCCGGCCGTATTGAACCTACTAAACGAGTTCAGCGAATCATTACAATTGAAACTCAGTGGTCATGGATTTCATGGATCTTTTTACTCTTACTGTTCGTTTTACCAGACATGTATACCGCTATTCTCATCTGTGTCATTACCCTTATTGAAACATGGGTAGTCTACGAACTTTACAACGCTCGCGAATATGCTAAGAAAATTAATGAAAAATAGTGAAATTAAAGAGGAAGGTGTTACAAGATCAACGCCTTCCTCTTTTTTATGCTACACGCACTTTTGTTAACAGTTCATAAACATAAGACAACTCACTTGGACGAAAAGCGCCATGGAGGGTCCCCACTTTTTTAAAGCCGCTCTTAGTTGCGATCCGTTGCATTGCCATATTATTTTCATTTGTACTTAAACGAATTGATTTGATCTCTGGACGTTCAGTCTCCAAATACTCAACCAAACTCAAAAATAATTTGGATGCATAGCCTTTTCCTGCATGCCGTGAATGAATAGCTACGCGGTGGATTACAACATAATTTTCAGTATTAATTAGCCATTCCCCGTTGAGTTTATCATAAAAATGATCCGGTGCTTCAACAATTGCTAACGTGCCAACTGTTTGCCCATCATCTGCTTTAACGATATAAGCATAACCATTCTCAATATCTTCTTTTACATGGGTAACGTTCGGATAATCTCCCTGCCATTGATCAACGCCTCGCTCAGCTAACTGGTTACGTCCATCACGTAAAATATCTACTACTACATCTAAATCTGCCATTGTTGCTTTCCGGATTTTCATTGTAATCCCTCCTTAAAATCGTTGCTTACAGCTAAACCATAACAAATTAAGCAATTAATAATATCACACCTCAATATTAAGATGCAATCACTTTCGATTTTTAATTTTTAGGAAACCGATAAACTAATCTTAAATAAGCCATTGATATCGCTTACATAAAACAGTATATTAATTAGGTGTAACGATAAACTAAAGCGTTTTCAAATTAATAAAGGGAGAATTAGTACAATGAATTATTTTATCGGTGTCGATGTTGGAACTACTTCTACAAAAGCAGCTCTATATGACCAAAATGCAACTGTGTTAGACCAATTTAGCCAAGGTTATTCCCTTTACCGCGATGCTAGTGGAATGGCTGAACAAAACCCAACTGCAATTGTCGAAGCAGTCGAAAAAGTTATTCATGATGCGGCACAAAAAGCAGATTTAACAAACGGAAAATTGTTAGCGGTATCATTTTCCAGTGCTAACCAAAGCGTGATCATGCTCGACAAGAATTTCAATCCTCTTTCACGGGTGATCACTTGGGCTGATACACGTGCGCGCGATGTCGCAAACGAATTAAAGAATAGTCCAGCCGGTCAGCAAATTTATGCTAAAACAGGTACACCTATTCATCCAATGTCCTCATTGACCAAGATTATGTGGCTCAACAAGACACAAGCAAATAAGGTTGCTCAAACTGCATATTTTGGCGATATCAAATCCTACCTCTTCCACCAGTTTTTCAATACATTTAAGGTTGATGTTTCCATCGCTTCATGTACCGGAATGATGAATGTCAATACGTGTGACTGGGACGATCAAGCATTGGAACTCGCTAACGTCGACCGTTCCCAATTACCAGAAATCGTGAACGGAACAACCCAAGCGATTGGCCTAACAGCAGCGGCGCAAGCAAAAATGGGTATCCCCGCTGACACGCCATTTGTCTATGGTGCTTTTGACGGTGCTTTATCTAATTTAGGTGTGGGAGCAATTAAGCAAAATACTGTTGCCATTACGATTGGGACTTCCGCTGGTGTGCGGGTTGTAACTGACCATCCAGTAATCGATCCTCAGCAACGACTTTTCTGTTACGCCGTGGATAAGGGTTTATGGGTCATCGGTGGGCCGCTTAATAATGGTGGCGATGTCTATCAGTGGGCTGTTGAGCACTTAGTTGACGCTAGTGCAGTTAAAAATGAAAATATTGATCCTTACACTCTTGCTAACCAGGTTATTGAAGGTGTTCCTGCTGGAGCTCACGGTTTGCTTTTCCACCCATTCCTTGGCGGTGAACGGGCACCATTATGGGATGCAAATGCGCGTGGTAGTTTCTTTGGGCTTTCCCACATTCATACCCGTGCCGATATGCTGCGCTCAGTAATGGAAGGAATTTGTATGAATATTGCAACTGTTTTCCAAGCGGTTCGTGATCTTGTTGGTAATCCTGCAAGCGTAACTGCAACTGGCGGTTTTGCGCGAGCTGAAGTTTGGCGGCAGATGTTAGCAGATGTATTAAACTGTCCGGTTAATATCCCGAACTCATTTGAATCTGGTTGTCTCGGTGCAATCACCATGGCAATGAAGAGTCTAGGAATGATTGAAAACTATGAAATCATCAAAACACTAATTGGTGATATCAGTTCTTATCAACCAAATCAAGAGGCGGTTAATGTTTATCAAAATTACTTACCACTCTTTCAACAGGTTGAGGGATTATTAACACCAGCCTATTCGACCATCGCTAAATTACAACAACAATCTATTCATTAGGGGGTTATTATTATGCCTTTACTTATCGTTTTAATCGGAGTTATTATCTTAATTTTCATGATTGTTAAACTAAAGATGAACACTTTCGTTGGTTTAGTAATCACATCATTCATCGTTGGTTTGTTACTCGGCCTTCCACTTACAAAAATTGCTCAGACAATTGAAACTGGGATCGGGGGCCAGCTTGGACACTTAGCTATCATCTTCGGTTTCGATTCAATGCTTGGTAAATTAGTTTCTGATGCTGGTGGTGGCTATCGGATTGCAACAACCCTGATTAATAAGTTTGGTCGGCGTTGGATCCAAGTTGCTGTTATCCTTGCCTCCTTTATCATTGGGTTAGCATTATTCTTTGAAGTTGGGCTTGTTGTTGTATTACCAATTATCTTTATCATTGCCCGCGAACTTGATATGCCATTGATGTACCTCGGTATTCCAATGGTGGCTACCTTAAACGTTACCCATGCTTTCTTACCACCACACCCCGCTCCAACCGCTATTACAGACATTCTTGGGGCTAACCTTGGACACGTATTGCTGCTTGGTATTTTAGCCGCAATCCCAACAATCATTATTGCTGGTCCAGTTTATAACTGGGTATTACAAAAAGTTTATCCGCGTGTTTACCGTAAAAATATTGATATTTCAGTTCTTGGCGAATATAAAGAATTCAAGCTTGAAGAAACGCCGAAGTTCGGTATCTCCGTTCTAACTGCAATGATGCCAGTTATCTTAATTGCCTTCGCTACTATTTGTTCATTTATTTTCCCTAAGAACAATCCAGTTAATGAATTCATTCAATTTATTGGTGCTCCTGACCTTGCAATGCTCCTTTCATTAATCTTTGCAATCTTTACGATGGGATTATGGCGAAACAAGAAAATGGAAGAAATTTAAACTGCCCTTGCCGATTCAATCAAACAAATTTCTGTAATGCTTTTGATCATCGGTGGTGGTGCCTTCAAGCAAGTTCTTGTTGATGGTGGAATTTCTAAGTATATTTCTGGACTATTTGCTCAAACTAGCATTTCACCAATTCTAGCTGCTTGGTTAATTACTGCTTTATTACGGATGTCACTTGGATCATCAACGGTTGCTGCGATGACTGCTGCTGGACTTGTAGTTCCAATGGCTCACCAATTTGGCGGTAACTCAATTATGGCAACATTAATGGTTCTTGCCATCGGTGCCGGTTCTGTCTTTTGTGGACACGTTAATGATGCCGGTTTCTGGATGATCAAAGAATACTTTGGCCTTTCATTAAAGGAAACTTTACTTTCGTGGACAACTTTAACTTCCGTCTTAGCACTCGCTGGGTTAGGAGCCGTCTATGCCATTTCATTATTTGTCTAAGTCAATTTAAGCGTCCTAGTGAATTAGCTAGTGACGCTTTTTGTATGGTTTGGTATTCTTAATAATAGTAGAACTATTAAGGATGATGAATAAACAAATGACGCAACATACTACTATCGCTGACGTTGCTAAAGCAGCTGGTGTTTCAGCGACTACCGTTTCACGTATTATTAATGGTCGTTATGATAAAATGCGCCCAGCAACGCGGAAACGAGTGGAAAAAGCAATTAAAGACCTTCAATTTGTTCCAACCGCTTCTGCACGACAGCTTCGCCAAACTCATAGTCACGTTGTTGGAATCATCGTTGGAGATATTTCTAACCCCTTTTCATCTTTACTCGCCAAAGGGATCGATGATGTTTTACAACAGGCAGGCTATGATATCCTCCTCATGAATACGAATAACTCGCGGGAAAATGAAAGTCGTGCTCTTCAGCGTCTATATCAGCAACGAGTTGACGGAATTATTGTCCAGCCTAATTCCCGCCACTTTAGTCAATTTGCCCCTGCTATTCACAATGATATTCCCCTCGTGATTGTTGACCGTGAAGTTGATGACCAGCCTTCTACAGTTGGGAAGGTCACTTCTACTAATCGTGATGCTTGTTATAACCTCGGTAAGATTCTTTATCAAAATGGTTATCAGAATATTTTAACTGTCAGCGCGCATTTTGCGGAGGCATCGGGTCAAATCCCTCGAATTGCCGGTTTAAAGGTTGCTGCTGCTGATAATGGGCTAAGCTATCACAATATTGAAACTCGAGGACATGATCGGCAGTGGCTTGCTAAGACGTTTCTGCAACAGTTAAATGAGCTTAAAGGCAAAACTGCTGTCGTTTCATTAATGGGACCTATTTTATTTGACCTTTTAGCAATTTTTAAAGAACTAAACCTTTCCTTTCCTGACGATCTTGGCTTAGTTAGCTTTGATGATTGGGAATGGTCGCAATATGTCGCTAATGGAATTTTTCTGTTGAAGCAAGATATGGAGCTAATGGGTAATTTAGCAGCTAATAAGCTTTTAACGCAAATCAACCAACAAAGCACGATCAGTTCCACTACCCTTTTACCAGTTGAAATCATTGCACACCAGTCACTTTAGCATATAATATTACAAAGAGAATTAAATTGAGTTTTAAAGGAGAAACAATAAATGAACTACTTAATTGGTGTTGACGTTGGAACCTCTAGCACAAAGGCTGTTTTATATGATCAAAATGCGCAGGTGATCACACAAGCTAATTATGGCTACGAGTTGCACCGCAATGCCGCGGGAATGGCTGAACAAGAGCCAGAAGAAGTAATTAATGCTGCTGAACAAGCTATCCATGATGTGGCTACGGCAGCTGATCTCAGTACGGGGAAACTACTAGCAGTTTCAATCTCAAGTGCAAACCAAAGCCTCCTCTTATTAGATAAAGATAAGAAGCCCCTTTCATGGTTAATCACTTGGGCAGATAGTCGTGCACAGCGCGCAGCAGATAACCTTAAGATGATGACTGAAGGACAACAATTATATATGAAGACGGGGGTTCCTGTTCATCCCATGTCAACATTGACAAAGCTCCTTTGGTTAAGGGAAGATGAACCAGATTTATTTAGCCGTACAGCATATTTTGCTGATATTAAAGCTTACCTTTTCTATCGGTTATTTAATGAATTTAAGGTTGATATGTCAATCGCTTCCTCAACTGGCTTGATGAATCTAAAAACTTGTGATTGGGATGACCAGGCTCTTCGGGTTGCAGGAATAACCAAAGATCAACTGCCTGAAATTGTCGATGGAACAACTCAAGCAACTGGTTTAGTGCCCGAAGCCCAAGAAAAACTAGGAGTACCCGCTGATACGCCATTTGTCTATGGCGCTTACGATGGTGCCCTTTCAAATATTGGTGTTGGCGCAACCAAGCAAAATACAGTAGCAATTACAATCGGTACTTCCGCAGCTGTACGAGTCGTAACTGATCATCCTGTTATTGATCCAGAACGCCGTCTCTTCTGCTATGCTATTAATAAAGGATTGTGGGTCGTTGGTGGTCCGCTTAATAACGGTGGCGATGTCTATGAATGGGCAGTAAAACACCTTGTCGATAGTAGCGCAGTTAAAAATGAACAGGTTGATCCTTATACTTTGGCAAATCACGTTATTGAAGGAGTACCAGCAGGCGCGCATGGACTTCTCTTCCACCCCTTCCTGGGCGGTGAACGGGCACCATTGTGGAATGCTAAAGCGCGCGGTAGTTTCTTTGGCCTTTCCCATATCCATACACGGGCTGATATGCTGCGAGCAGTTATGGAAGGAATTAGCATGAACATTGCAACAGTCTTCCAAGCAGTACGAGCGTTAGTCGGTGAACCAGCGAGCGTTACTGCAACAGGTGGCTTTGCTCGCTCAAAAGTATGGCGCCAAATGCTTGCTGATATCTTAAACTGTCCGGTTAACGTTCCTGACTCATTTGAATCTGGCTGCCTCGGGTCAGTAGTTATGGCTATGCAAAGCTTGGGAATGATCGATAGTCTTGATACGCCACAGAAGTTCATTGGTAAGGTTAGTTCTTACCAACCAGATCCAGTCGCAGTAAAAGTATATCAACGTTATACTCCACTCTTCCAACAAATTGAAGATATGCTTGCTCCTGCTTATTCTGAAATTGCCAAACTACAAGAACGCCAAAATAATTAAAGAATTAAAAATCGATCTTACATCGGAACATAATTGTAAGATCGATTTTTAATTATGACTATTCTGTTAATAGGTTCTTAATATTACCTTTAGCATTTTTGTAATCAACGTAAAGCGCTTTCTCCCATGTTATTATTAATCCATAGCAAAAAAACATTTATAGAAAGGAAGTGGTACTAATGGCCGCATGGAAAAAATGGTGGGTTTCATTTGTGATGATGCTTCAGGTAATTATTGGAATCGTTGTCGTATCATTATGGTTTTATCGTGACCAAACTTGGACGATTCCAGTTAACGATTGGCTTCACAGCCCCATCGGTCAAAGTTTCTCAGCCGGAGTCGCAGTATTTTTAATTATCGTTGCTTTAACCGTAATAGCAATTGCCGTTTTTCGCCCAACAACGACTAAACAAATGACAATCGCTAAGGATGGTGCTAATAAAGTTCAGATTGATCAACATGCAGTTGAACATAGCTTAACTACTTCAATTGCTAAATTTGACCTTTACAATCCCGTAATTAAACTCAAGATGCACCGTAACAATCACAACGCAGACGTCACCGTTCATGGAATGCTCTCTAAGAGGACCAATCCAAAACTAATTCATACAGTACTACTCCAGACAATTAAAGAAAACCTTAAACGGGACTTCGACATTGATCTTAATAAATTACACATTAAGCTAAGTCCCTACTCAAACAAAGAATCAGTCAACATTGTCTAAAAAGGAGGTACTATATGAAACTTGCTACAATTGGCGTTATCTTAGGACTGCTTATCAGCATTAGTTGGATTATGTGGGGCTTTTTCCCAATGATTGGCATTCTGTTAGCTGTCACTATCTTAGGCGGAATTGGCTATGTTCTTGATGCAAAAGGCTATTCATTAAATAAACTCGCGATAAAAATGTTAGATAAATTTGCCAACTAATTCAAGGAGGAATTAATATGACAACCACTACAAATAATAAAACAATTGATGAACAATTAACATTTGATGATCAGGTAATTGAAAAAATTGCTGGAATTACCGCTAGCAAAGTTCCTGGAATCCTTTCCCTGGATGGAAATATGTTTAGTGAATTAGCGGACAAAGTAACTTCCGGAAGCAATCCAACCAAGGGTATTAATGCCGATGTTGGTGAAAAGCAAGTCGCATTAAAAATGGAAGCTACCATCGAATATGGTAAAAGTGCTCCAGAAATTTTTAAGGCTGTTTGTTCTGAGGTGCAGCATGCAATCAATAAGATGACTGGTTTAAATTTAGTTAAGTTTGAGCTACATATCAATGATGTTAAAACAAGAGAAGAAGTAAAAAAAGATACAAAATAAGGGAACAAGCAAAGCATCACGGGCACCTTCGTTTTCAATACGAAGCTCTCATATGCAACATAGGCCTCCAGCATTCGGCTTTACCGGGCGTTGGGGGCCTATTCTGCTTGCTTCTTATTCTTATGGACGTGTTCGAACTTATACCACACTCTTTTTAATAATCATTTAAAATGACGTCCTAAAATAACTAAATCACGTTTAATCCCATCAAGCTCTGCCACTTGTGGTAAAAGCCCCCATTGCGTAAAACCAAACGATTTAAATAACTTTAGGCTTGGAATATTATGACCAAAGATATAAGCCACGATTGTATCAACTGTTAATTTAGGCAATTGACCGATAATAAATTCCATGGTTTTTGTACCAACCCCTTGTTTCCGTAACCGTTGATCAAGGTAAATGGCAATTTCACTAGTATGATCATAGGCTGGACGACCATAAAAGTGCTCAAGGGCAACCCACCCGAGAACCTCTTTTTGATATTCAATTACCCAGATTGGATGATTTTCGTCAAACGCTTCAAACCACCCCTTCCGTTCCTTAACCGTTATTGGGGTAAGATCCGCAGTCGCTAACCGTGACGGAATAATTTGGTTATAAATTTCAACAATTTTTGGTAAATCTTCAAGTGTCGCTTTTCGGTATCCTAACTCCACTATACTTCCCTCTAAAAAATTTCCTAACTAATTTTTTTGAACCATTCGAACTAACCCAATCATCATACTTAATAAAATTCCGATTGATGCTAGTAAGGTATATCGCCGTAATTGTTGATTTTCTTCAGTTAATAATTTTATTTCTCGTCGCATAGCTTTTTTCTTCACTGTAAGCACCGCCTTCATTAATTCTAACAAGACCATCATATCATATTATTTGCGATTGCTTCTTAATATTTTATCTTTATCCTGTTAATGACTATAATAAAAACCATAAGGAAGTGTGTAGAGGGTATGATTTTAAACGATATTATTAGTATTTTATTATTTTGCGCGTTTGCTTATCTTTTTAATTTTAACTTTCACCGCGATAACTATGCCTATGCTATTGTGATGTTTATCGGCATGATGGTATTTTATGGCGATTTTTACCATCATCTTCCAATTAACTGGAAATTATATATTTTGCTTATTGCCACTTTTTTATGGGCTTTATTCACAATTTTCATGGGGAGGCAAGCATTAATTAAACCAGCTCAACGTAAACATTTTTCCTATGCAACGATTATTGGAATTTTTGCAATTATTATCACTTTTATCTTCAGGATTATTCTTTAAAAGCAATAAGGGAGCATGATCATGAAGTCGTATCTGGCTTCTATCACGCTCCCTTAGTATGTTCCTAGCAATCATGTGCTCGATCAATTTGAGAATTTAAGTCTGTATTACTAAGATCTAGAACTTCAAGATTATCCGTTAAAACGCGTTTAGGACTGACAAGTGGCATTGTAAAGTATCGCGGATTAAACCTTACTTCCATTCCATCATCAAATTGAACTGCTGTATGGTCTTTAATAAAAACATCCCCTAAATTAGAGGTAATCTTTTCATTATAATCTGGGGTATCTAAATCCTCTTTAACAAGGATTAGTCGATAATCACCATCTAAACTGCAACTCCCAACGGCAGAAAATGGGCCAACCCCATCATCAAAATCTAGGAGCATCTTCTTAGATGATAATTCATAACGCTGTAAACGCTCAATAGCTTGATCAGTAAATGTGATATTCATTAATATCAACCCCATTTCTTAAAATCAGTACTTATATTTTAACTAATTAAGAACAAGCTTTGAAATTTAAAGCTCCCGAAATGTCAATTTAAGTTAGAAAGAAAGTAGTTGCTCATCAGTGACGTAGGA
>OGIR01001198.1_pt1 | contig 15473 bp, 19 predicted proteins | sample 1571831 | NCBI WGS metagenome assembly OGIR01 (sample SAMEA2582124, study PRJEB24529) | metagenome | biome: Human gut stool | place: China | collected 2011 | reverse complement strand
GTTGGATTGCCATTTACTACGACCCGCTGCGGGATGTGCTTACCCTTTCGACCGAAGGGGACTATTACAGGGTGGAGGATTAACCCGCTTCGGCGGGTGTCTTCTCCCTTATCAATGAAACAATAACAATTAAAAGTAACAATATGAAACGATTGATTTTAATACTATGCGTGGCCGTTTTCGGTTTCGCGCATCAGGCAAAAGCACAGTGGACAGTCCTCGACCCGTCCAATTTGGTGCAGAACATACAGCAGGTAGTTAAATCAACCTCCACCGTGAGCAACCTGGTCAGCAATGTAAAGGAAACGGTAAAAATCTATGAACAGGGAAAAGCCTACTACGACGCGCTTAAATCGGTCAATAACCTGATAAAAGATGCCCGTAAGGTGAAACGTACCATTGAAATGATCGGCGACATCACCAATATGTATTCGACCGGGTTCAACAAGATGGCGTCCGATCCCAATTTCAGTGTCAATGAACTGGAAGCCATTGCCCTGGGCTATGCCAAATTGCTGGAGGAAGGCGGAGCGCTGGTCACGGAACTGAAAACCATCATCACAGGCGGAAACGGCCTCTCCCTCTCGGATAAGGAACGGATGGACGTAATCGACCAGATTTATACCAAAATGGTCGATTACCGCAACCTGACCCAATATTACACGAATAAAAATATCTCCATCTCCTTTATCCGCAGCCAGCAAAAAGGTGATATGGAGAGGGTGCGGGCGCTCTATGGCAAACCGTCAGACAGATACTGGTAAGCCATGACACTACTTGCAATAAATTTTGAAAACCTGCATCAGGTTCTCCGCAATCTGTATCAGGATATGCTACCCCTGTGCGGCGACATGATCGGTGTCGCCAAAGGGGTGGCCGGATTGGGCGCTCTGTTCTATGTGGCCTACCGGGTATGGAAGTCACTGGCCAGCGCGGAGCCAATCGACGTGTTTCCCCTGCTCCGGCCTTTCGCCATCGGGTTGTGCATCATGTTCTTTCCAACGGTAGTGCTGGGTACCATCAATGCGGTCATGTCGCCTGTCGTCACCGGAGCGCACGGTATTCTGGAAAGCCAGATGACCAACGTAGAGCAGTTGCAACAAGAACGGGATGCGCTGGAGTATGAAGCGCGGGTACGCGAGGGCAAGGAATGGTTGGTTAATGACGAGGTGTACGAAGAAAAATTCTCAGAACTCGGCATCCGGCAAATCGGCACGATGGTGTCCATGTGGTGGGAACACACCTGGTATAATATAAAGATGTGGTTCCGGCAGCTGGTGACGGATTTCTTTGAACTGCTGTATAACGCCGCCGGGCTGACGGTGGACACCTTACGAACATTCTTCCTAGTGGTGCTGGCCATATTGGGGCCGTTGTCCTTCGCCCTGTCGATTTACGATGGCTTCCAGTCTACCCTTACCAACTGGATTTCCCGGTATATAAGCGTGTACCTGTGGCTTCCCGTGGCCGACATTTTTTCGGCGGTACTCTCTAAAATTCAGGCATTGATGCTGGAAAGCGACATTGCCCTGCTGCAAGACCCCAGCTATATTCCGGATAGCTCGAACGGGGTGTATATCGTCTTTCTGATTATCGGTATTATCGGCTATTTCAGCGTTCCGACGGTCGCCGAGTGGATTATCCAATCGGGCGGCGGAGCCAGCGGTGCGATGAGCGGTATCAACCGGGCCGGCGCATTTACCGCAGGTGTGGCCGGAGGTATTGCCGGTAATGTACTGGGGCGCAGGTTCCGTGGAAAGATCGGAGGCGGTTCTTCGGGCGGCAGCGATTCAGGCGGCGGTGGCTCCGGCTCTCCCAACGGGCAGAACCTGGCAACACAGAACGGCGGTTCTTCAGGAAGCGCTTAACAGTCATTATTAATCAGTATCAATATGGAGTTCAAATCATTAAAAAACATAGAAAGCAGCTTTAAGCAGATAAGGCTGTTCGGCATGGTCTTTCTCTGCCTTTGTGCGGTGGTGGCGGTATTCAGTGTAATCAAGTCCTACCAGTTTGCCGAAGCGCAGCGGCAGAAAATTTACATACTCGATGGGGGAAAATCCCTCATGCTGGCCCTCTCGCAAGACCTTTCGCAAAATCGTCCGGTCGAAGCGAAAGAGCATATACGTCGGTTTCACGAGCTTTTTTTTACGCTCTCTCCCGACCGGGCAGCCATCGAATCCAATATCAACCGGGCTCTGTTCCTGGTGGATAAGAGTGCCTTTGCGTATTATCAGGATTTTCAGGAAAAGGGGTACTATAACCGCATTGTGTCGGGCAATATTAATCAAACCGTGCAGGTCGATTCTGTGGCGGTGGATATGAGAGTGTATCCCTACCGGGCTATAACCTACGCCCGGCAGATGATTATCCGCCAGAGCAATATCACCGAGCGTTCGCTCGTCACCCGATGCAACCTGATTAATTCCGTCCGCTCGGATAACAACCCGCACGGGTTTACAATGGAAAAGTTTGAGATTGTCGAAAACCGCGATGTGCGGACATTAGCCAGGTAAGAGTATGGTACGCAAGAAAATAAAAGCCTTCGGGGAGTGGTTGGAAGACCACCTGAGGCGGCTGTGCGGGGAAATTACCCCGGACAAGCGGATAATAGTCATCCTGACGATGTTTCTGCTCTTTACGGGGCTTTCCCTCTACTTCACCATTTCCTCCATTTACCGCTTCGGTAAGGGGAAAGGGGAACGGATGCAAATTCAGCATATCGAGCGGCTGGAACTGGAACTCCGGCAGAAACAGAGCCAGTTAGACAGTGTAAAACAAATAAACGATTTTAATTATGAATACGACAGAGAAACAGAATAAGCCTGCGGCGGAGAAAGAGAAAAAACAGCTCACGCCCCAGCAAATACAGAAGCGGAAGAAAATGGTCATTTTCCCGCTGCTGTTCCTGCTGTTCACAGCTTCCATGTGGCTCATCTTCGCCCCATCCGGGGAGGACAAAGAGCAACAGCAGGAAGGTTTCAATACCGAACTGCCCACACCCAAACAGAACGGTATCGTGGGCGACAAGATCGACGCTTACACGCAGGAAGCCATGCAGAGTAAACAACAGGAAAAAATGCGGTCTTTGCAGGATTTCGCCTTCTCCCTGGGTGAAGATGAAACCGAAAGACAATCCGCATCGGCTTCCCAAACAGTGGAGTATTACGAGAAACCGGAACCCTCCGGAGGCGTTGACACCCGTGGTAACAACGCTTTCCGGTCTTCCGTCGCTGCATACGAGAATGTAAACAAGCAGCTGGGCAGTTTTTATGAGGAACCGGCCGCGAAGGAAGCGGACGAACAGGCCCGGCTGGCAATGGAGCAGCGCATCGGGGAACTGGAACGCCGGTTGGAGGAAGAACAGCAGCGCAAGTCCGCAGAGGAAGACCAACTGGCGATGATTGAGAAGTCCTACGCCATTGCCGCCCGGTATATGGGTAGCGGACAGCAAAACGCTGCTACCGATGCCCAGGCGGCGCAGGCCGCTGCCACTTCCGGCAATCGTAAGGCTGCCGTGCAGCCTGTTCGCCAGGTGCGCCGTAATGTGGTGTCATTGCTGGCGGCACCTATGCCCGATTCGGTTTTCATGCAGGAGTTTGTGAAGCCCCGTAATTGGGGATTCCACACGGCTGCCGGGAATGAGGATGTGAAGGAGAAAAACAGCATCCGGGCGTGTGTCTATCAGACGGTAACCATTACCGACGGTCAGGAGGTCGGGCTACGGCTGTTGGAACCGATGATGGCCGGAACGACCCTGATTCCCGCCAATACGGTGATAAACGGGTCGGCGCGGATCAGCGGTGAACGGATGGGTATTGCTGTCAGTGCCGTACAGTATGCCGGAAATGTGATACCCGTAGAACTGATGGTTTTCGACCTCGATGGCGGGGAGGGCATTTTCGTTCCCGGCTCGGAGGAAATTAATGCCGTCAAAGAGATAGCCGCCAATATGGGTTCGGGTATGGGAAGCAGCATCACCATTACGGACGATGCCGGTTCCCAGCTGCTGGCCGACCTGGGGCGAAGTGCCATACAGGGTGCATCGCAGTATGTCAGTAAGAAAATGCGGACGGTCAAGATAACCCTGAAAGCCGGTTATCAGGTATTGCTTCTTCCTCCCATGAAATAATAAGACCACTAAAAATTCAAAGTTAAATCCGGTTCCGGGCCTATCCACCCGGTGCCATAAAAAACAATCAAGTATGAAAAAGATTTTTTTAGCACTCGCTTTGGTTGGGTGCATCTTTACAGCCAACGCACAGGAAACCGAAAGCGTTACATTTTCCTCAAAGGGCGACTACTTCGACGGGCTGACCCGTCCGCTCACTTTCAACCGCATGATACCGCCCTACGCGCTGGAGGTTACGTTCTCCAAGACGGTGCATATCATTTTCCCGGCAGCCATCCGCTATGTGGATTTAGGCTCGGCAGATCTGCTGGCGGCGAAAGCCGACGGCACGGAAAACGTACTGAGGGTGAAAGCCGCCCTGCGGGATTTCAGCCGCGAGAGCAATCTGGCGGTCATCACCGAAGACGGTGCCTACTACACCTTTAATGTTCGCTATGCCGATGAACCCCGCAAGCTGTCTATCGAGATGACCGATTTTCTGCACGATGGTGAAGCTGTGAACCGCCCGAACAACGCGATGGAAATATATATGAAAGAACTCGGGCAGGAATCGCCCCTGCTGGTGAAACTGATTATGAGGTCGATTTATAAGAACAACAAACGGGAGATTAAGCATATTGGCTGCAAACGTTTCGGCATCCAGCACCTCTTAAAAGGCATTTACTCGCATAACGAGTTGCTCTATTTCCATACAGAATTGAAAAACTCGTCCAACGTGCCTTTCGACGTAGATCATATCACCTTTAAAATCGTGGATAAAAAGGTAGCCAAGCGCACCGCCATTCAGGAACAGGTAATCTGGCCGATCCGGGCACATAATTACATGATGATCGTGGGCGGCAAAAAGAGTGAACGCACGGTGTTCACCCTGCCCAAGTTCACGATACCGGACGATAAGCACCTGGTTGTGGAACTGTACGAAAAAGAAGGCGGGCGACACCAAACCTTTACGGTAGAAAACGCCGACCTGGTTCGTGCCAAAGTGATTAACGAACTAAAAGCGAGATAACAATGAGAAGGGCAGTATTATTTATAGCGGCGGCGTTGTGCTTTGTCTTTGCGGACAAGGCGCACGCCCAGCGTGCCCTGCCGGGGATGCGGGGACTGGAAATACGTGGCGGTATGGTGGATGGTTTTCACTCGTCCGGCAGCCGTAACGAATTGGGTTATTACTTCGGTGCCGGTATGGCGACCTACACGAAGAACGCCAATAAATGGGTGTTCGGCGCGGAGTACCTGAACCGGTATTATCCCTATAAGGATGGGCGCATCCCTGTGGTACAGTTTACAGGGGAAGGAGGCTACTACTATAAGTTTATGGCCGACGGCTCCAAAACCTTTTTCTTCTATCTGGGCGCTTCGGCGATGGCCGGATATGAAACGGTGAATTGGGGCGACAATCTATTGTATGACGGCTCTACGATACAGAATAAAGATAAGTTCCTGTACGGCGGAGCAATCACGCTTCAGGTCGATGTCTATCTGACCGATAAAGTGATCCTCTTACTGACGGGGCGGGAACGTATCCTATGGGGTACGACTACCGGCCATTTTCATACACAGTTCGGTATCGGGCTGAAATTTATGATACATTAAAAACAACTTTGCAATGAAAAAGATAGGTTTTAAAAAGATACTTGCACTGACGGCGTGGCTGGCGGCCATCATCCTGATGTTCGTTGCCTGTTCCGAAGACCTGGATGTAAAACAGGCATATACATTCGACCTGGAAACGATGCCGGTACAGAAAAAGATTACTGCCGGACAAACGGCGGAAATCCGCTGTACGCTGGTGCGGGAGGGGCAGTACAGCGATGTGAAATTCACAATCCGCTATTTTCAGCCCGACGGCAATGGGGAGCTTCGCATGGACGACGGGATGCTTTTTACCCCGAATGACCGCTATCCGCTCGACAGGACGGAGTTCAGGCTGTATTACACCTCGCTCGGTACGGATCAACAGACGATAGATGTCTATATTGAGGATAGCTTCGGGCAAGTAGCAAAAAAGACGTTCAGCTGGCAGAATGACAGCGGGGACGATGATGAAGACGGGGAATAAAACTCACAGCGCAGGCGGGCGTCCGGTATATACCGGATGCCTGCTTCACTGAAAACCTAATTATGAAATTCATCATAATGTCCATCATCGTTTTGATGCACCTGCCCGTATGGGGCCAGCCGGGTAAATCACCCAAGAGGGAACAGGCGGTCGAGCAATGCACGGAAACTGTTTACACGATAACAGGGTTTAAGCGGATAGCGGATTCGCTACAAATGTCCGTCGGAGAATTATCGGACTATCCCGTTATTTTTCCGGTGAAGAAACCGGTAATCTCATCGGGTTTCGGGATACGTAAACATCCTGTTTACAAGGTACGGATGTTCCACACGGGGATTGATATTACCCAAGTGAAAGGTACTCCGGTATATGCCACGGGGAACGGCGTCGTAACCCGGAAGGGGTATAATACAGGGTACGGATATTATATAGAAATCCGGCACGCATGCGGTTTCCGTTCGTTCTATGCCCACCTGAGTAAAACGATGGTAAATACGGGCGATCCGGTAAGTATCATGCAGCAGATTGGCTGTGTAGGCGATACCGGAGTAACAACGGGCAGCCACCTGCATTACGAAGTAAGGAAAGGTAAAGGTTTCCTGAATCCTGCCGGCTGGTGCTGCTGTCTGTTAGAATTGTTAAATAACGACTTATAAAAATCAACGTGAAATTCCTTGCAACCTATTTTCAACCGGGAGAGGAAATAATATACAGGGCCAGCATCCACTTTCTTCTCTTTTGGGAGCCGTTATGCCTGCTGGCTATCGGCGGGTTTATCCTCTACGGGGTTTCTTCCCCGGTAATGAAATGGCTCGGTATAACCGTGCTGTTCCTGGGATTGGTTTCACTGGTACAACGAATCATTATTAAGATTGATTCCTTGTTCATTGTTACCAATTACCGGGTGATACTAAAAACGGGCGTTATCAGCCGCCGGGTACGGGAGCTGGTACATACAAAGGTGGAGGGGCTTATAGTTACGCAGAGCGTAGCGGGCAGGCTCTTTGGGTACGGCACGTTGCTCGTTACCACCGGAGGCGCAATCAATACTTACCATTTCGTTGCCGATCCGATGCGTTTCAAAATGGAAGTTAATTCCGCGATTGAAGCCTGCCGGAGCAGATAAAATAACAAACATTAATAAGTTAAAGATGAAAACACAAGAAAATAAGAATTTCGATCCTTACCGGATAATAAAACCGGGCGATCTTTATATGATGCTTTCCCCCGAAGGGAAAGTCAAGAGTGTGATGGAGGGTGACATCATGTATGAAAACTTCCATGAGTTCATATACGATGCAGTTTATTATCTCCAAAAAGGAAGGGACGCACCTTACCTGAATGATTTTTTCCTTCATTACCGCTTTAAGGACAGTAGGGATGTTCCATATTGGAAAAGGGGAGATAGTGATGAAGCACATCATCAAAGGGTATTTGATACGATAAAAGATCAGGGCTTGAAACCTCATCAGGCTATACGCTTGTATCCGGCCATGTATTGTTACGAAAACGGGTTAAACCCGTTGTTTCAGGAAAATTCGCAGAAAGAATTGGAAAAACAGCCTGCATACCAGCACGCCGTGTTAAGGTATTCCAATTTCGGGGAAAGGATGGACTACCCAACCTACCACGGGATTGAAACGGATAAAGGGGTGGTTCTGTTCGATGGGACACAGCAGGGTGAAGAGTTGCAACAGAAATATATTGATTTCCATGCTGCCAATTACTTTGATGCCCGGCTGGATATTACACTCCTCAATAAATTGGATGTAATCCCGGATGCGCAGCAGTTGGGCAAAGTGAATCCGGATCTGGGTGCGTTGTATGCCGATGGGCCGGAGCCTTTCGGGATGCTCCCGGCTTCCGCATATTGCGACAGGAACGATTTCAGGGCTGTGTGCGTCAATAATGAATATAACATGGCTCCGGAAAATGAGCAATTTATCCGGTTTGCCGGATTGGATGCCGATATTATTCCACTCCCAACCGATACCTATGATATAAGCGCCCTTTTGTGGTTGTCCGACCCGAAATGCCATGATCCGGAGATTGCAGATGATTTTCCGAATTTCTTTTCCTATCACGACCGTTTCGACCCGCTGGATGAGAGGTTCCGGGATGCACCGGATGAAGCTGGGCGCAATGAGGTGATGAATCAGGTCAGGAAATTGGCAGGGGAGATACTCAAAGAGGATTTTCCGAATATCCGAAAACAGAATACCCCGGCGGATAATAAACTGCAAACAGGGAAAACGGAAAAAGAGGAAATGATGCAAAAGAAAACACCACCGCCTAAAATTTCCACGCCGCCCAAAAAGCAGTTTACGCCACCCCAAAAGAAAGGTGGCCTGAAAATGTAGAGTTGGATGGTACTTGAAATGAAGTATTTTGGTTCAAAATACGCAGACCGGTATAGCCGGATAACACATAGGGTCAGGATTCTATGTAAAAACCGGAATTAATTCCTATCTTTGCAAATGGGTATCGGGTTATAATATCCAATACTCCGGAAGCGGGAAAGAACAGCATATAAGGGGCTTTAGAAAACAGCCAATTGACAAAAGTCCACCCAAGTATGATAGTTCTCTTTTGCCTTATTCGTGTATATGAGCAAAATCATATATCGAAAGGGCGTAAGATTACAGACTATCAGTGGACATGGGCGCTGGCTGTGCCTCTAAAGCCGATATGTCAGTAACTCTTGCGCCCGATTTCGTTTATTGATTTAGAGCTACGAATATGGAAACAACAGAAAAATTATCAGACAACATTTTCGGTGCGCTTACCCGCTCCGAAGTCGCGGAGAAATTGGCTCCGGCCATTCGCTTGCATGGCATTGAGGTGCAGAATGACTGCTTTGTATTTCCCGGTATTTCTCCCACGGTGGGCATATCCGAATCACAGTTGCCGGGGCCGGATGCTCCGGGAGTTATACGTTTTGAGGATATAGCTTCTATCACTCCTTTTAGCGCCCGTATCGAGGTTCTGTTATTTTCGGGAGAACTCTATACTTTTTCCATAACGGATACTGTCAGAACGCATATAAATACCTATAAAAGCGGTGCGACATCTGTTCCTCCTAAACATGAAACGACGGCGAAAGTTATTGCGGATAATATCTGGGATGGGCTGGAGAAAACGCTGTCTTCAGGGAAAGATAAATAAGCAAGTGCCGGTAACTTATTGAAAAACACCTGACAGAATATTTCGTCAGGTGTTTTTTTATGGGTATTTTTGCAGAAAATTATGCAGGCATATGAAACAGTTTATCAGATTAGAATATAGTGATTGTTTTCCAGAAAATCCACAAGAAATATCTAATTACTTACAAGGAATTTCTCGACATGACCTATTACGGCTATGTGCTTTGTTTCTTACTCGAAAAAGCGAGACTGTATATGACTATTTATCAAGTTATTTCACTAAAGAGAATAATGAATACATAAACCAGCTATGGAGAAACTTAGAAAATAGCAAGGATAATATTGATCATTATGCTATTACTAACATAGAAAGTTCTTTACGACTTTATGAATATGTTTTTGACAATATAAATGCAGTTGAGACTACATTGTCAGAGCCTGAAATAGAAATGAATGTATTTAAGGCTTATCTGTTGTTCAATGCACAAATAAATTCAGGGGATAATACAGCAAGTGAAAGCACAAAACATATTCAAGAAGGTAGAGCTAAGGCATTATTGTTAGCTCAAATGTTCCAATACTTTGATATTACAAATTATCGGTTTAGGCAGGAATTATATGTCCAGACAGTGAAAGCCATTTATCTTTATGAGTTTTTATCTTCAAATGAGAAGACACAGTTGTTATATGAAAAATATTTGGAATATTATAACTGTGCTGATTGGCAGGAATTTATGCAGTTTATGACTTCTTTTGCTTATATCTATTGGGGAAGAGATGATGACCAAACATATGTCAATTTGCTTGTTGATCCATCAGATAAGGAGTATGACAAAAAATGTGAGTTTATAGAAAAACTTGTTATAGATGCGGGTATAGAGGATATGGACTTCAGGATATTGCGAAGTCATCCTATTTATAAAGAAAGTAGAGGGAATTATTATTTTGTATATGGATATTTTCTGTTAGAACTAATATACAAAGGGGTATATTTCAAATTAAATGAGTTGAACGCTAAATTACCAAAGAACCAGCAAATAAAGGGATTTCGATCTTTTTATTGTGATTATTTTTCAGAGCAAACCCTCTTGTACAATGTTTTGAAAGATGTATATGGCAAAAAATATATTCAAATGCCAGGCGACTATATAAAAAATGAATTTGGTATTATTGCAGAGCCTGATTACTATATTCGTAACGGAAATAAAATCTTCCTATTTGAATCAAAAGATATACTTATCTTTATTGAAAATATAACTATCATAAATATAGATGTATTTATAGTTTATAAAGACTTACTCCAAAAATCAGAAGGTTCTTTAGACAAGATGATTTCTTCTTATCACAAATATGTGTCCGAGGATATAGCGAAAAAAGCCCGTACACAAGAAGAGGCAATAAAGATGTATAAAGATCGAATAATATCCTTTGAGTATTATCTATCAACGAAGTACTCTCCCGATTACAAAAGAATGTTTATGCAGGTTGCTAAAACCTATATAAAAGAGTAATGATTGAAACGGTATTTGTTTTCATTTCATTTTATTAACTATTACATTCTTGATTATTTTACTATCGAAATAGTCCTTAATTGTAATAAGTTTGTCTGTTGTTATTCCAAGATCATACACAAATCTTTCTTCGATAAGCTCTGGAGCAGGATTAACAATTATTACTTCGGGCATCGTTATTCTTGATGAAAATGCTTTTTTGAAAAGTTCGCTACTTCTCAAATCCGTTTTTGGGAATGAATAACCAATTACAAAAATCTTATCCGCTTCAATGAGTTGTTTTTCCGCCTCATCCCATAGGTTAGTGAATAGATTCCCATAAAAATCATACTTTTTATCTCTTACTGGCGGAATAATCAATGGCATAGAGATTACACCTGAGTCATCAGATACCCCTTCTCTCATAAAAGGATTTTTAGGTCGCATCCTTGTTATTAGAAAACCTTTGGGTGCGGCACGTCCTTCTGTTTGCAAATTAGGAGGATAATATCCGTAAGAAAACGGTTCATATCCATCCATATATCTTCCAGCATAAGTTGAATATGGATTTTGGGTGCTTTCATAAACAAAAAAATTATCAGCACTAAGTGCTTGCATAGGGATTTCTTTTCCATTTTCAAAAGTAACATAGCTGGTTAGCCAGTTGCTTGACCCATGTAGTTTAAGCAATCTCGGCATCTGAATACTTTTGATGTTTGTGTTCATCCATTTATCACGATAAACTCCAAGCGGTTTAACGTAATAACCGGTATCGCAATTCCAGCTCGTAACTTCCATCAAAGCACGATCCATTAAAGTATCCCAGTTGAAAGTGATTATAGCATCGTCATTAGTAACCAATTTAGCTAAGTCCAAATGCGTTTGAGAAATTGGCCCATTTTGAATCTGGTTTATACCTGCAATAAATAAGAAAATAAGTTCATAATAAGCACCTAAGGTTACTTGCTCTTCGACTGACTTATTATTTTTATTGGCTTTTATAATATCATAAGCTTTTATTTGTATTTCTGAGTGCAAGTTCTCAATATCTTCATTAAAATCAAATAAATCAAGATGATCTAACCCATCACGCAAATTGAGATAATATAATAATTTAGTCTTTAATGCCCAAGGGTCAAAATTTATCGGCAACTTTGAATATGTAGAGAAAAAGTCATTTGCGATAGGCATACGTTGTCCCGTTGGGGATGAGTTATACGATTTTGAAGCACCGGCTCCTAATAAAAATACATTTTTCATATCGTGATGATTTTTAGAGCCAAAGATAAGCATAAATGACATGAGATGAATATTGTTACATCTTATTCTTTAGGGCTTTTTGTTACTTTTTCTCCCGCTCAGTTTCTGGCTCATGGAAAAAGTAACGGGCGGAAAAACCGCCCGTCCCGTTATTCGTTTCGTCCACAAAAAACCGGTACATACCATTGGTCGCTGTAATTCTCTCCCAGCAGACTGAAAAATCCGGTCAGTTTGCTGTCTTGGGCGTATTTTTTGGCTTCCAATATGGTCGGAAACTCGCCCAGCTTCCGAAAGCCGATAAATAGTTTATACATGGCTCAAATAGTATTTTCGATAGAAAGAATAGGGGTATTTTTGCGTAGCCATTCCTCAATATGCGCCATATTGTATTCAGAGGTGATTACTGCCATATCGTAGGCAACCAGCGTAAAACGACTGCTTTCATAGCTGTCTATCCATTCTTTCAGATTGACTGCGCCCCAACTCTTATAATCACGGGCAAACATCCTGTCAATTTCAGCTATGCTCTTTGTAAACCTTACCCGCAGGGTTTGGTATCTGTCGTCGATTATTTCAAGGTGGCGGAGTGACCCGAAGTCATCACACAGGCGGGCGAATGCCCAGCCGTCCTTGTAAGATTGGTTTCCCCATTGGTGGGGTTCGTCATAGCGTACCCTTACTTCCGCAGTATGTTCCCCGACCTTAATTTCCTCGATAGTTCCCGTTACCATAAGTCCCGTGAAGATGCACTTGCACCGTTTGCCGATTAATTCTTCGCTGACGTCTTTTGCTTTCATGTCCGTTGATTTTTAGATTAATATTGCTTTTGTCCTGTCCCTGTTTGCCCAAAATGCGCCATTACAGAAATAGGTATAGCCGTTGTACCAATTTGCCCGTCTTTTGATATTAGTGCCTTCCGGCGGTCGAATTTCGATGGAGGTGGTTTCCATGTTATGTCCGATAGTGATTATCAACTCGCAGTTGCGCCATATCTCAAAGTGGGTTCTGAAACCGTGCTTGCCCTCGACAAGCATTACAGCCTCTTTCACGGCATCCTGTACCTCCGAATCACATTCGGGAAGCGGTGTTATTTCCCTGCCCATATATCCGTTATATATAATTTTCATACTGTTAGTTGTTATGGGCGGCTGTCGCCGCCCCGATTTTTAGAGTTCGTTATCCAATAGCCTTTCCTCAATATCATCATAGATGTTGTTAAAACGGTCTTGGTATTCTTCATAAAAAGAGCCGTTTTCGTCACACATATCCTCACGGTCTTTACCGTATTCCTGTTCCAACTGCAAGTCTGCCAGTTCGCAGATGATTTCCATTTGCAGGGAGTGGGCATCGTCCGAATCAAGCGTTATAATGCCTTTGCGGTGTTTCCAATATTGGTGAATATTGTCTTTATCCGACCGCTGTATCTTGTTCCAAAACATCCGGTAATGGTAGTCTGTCGCCGTTTGGCTGTCTATGCCCGAAATGACGGCTTTGGTTTGGGTGGGCATATATTCCCACCATTGGTCGGCATCCTTGTACCATTGGTGTACATTACCGTGTAGCGAGTTGTCTTTTAATGCGTACACATTTTGAGTATGCAGGTAAGTTCCCACATTCCTTTTCCAACACAACCGCAACCAATCCTCATTGGTGAATTTTTCTAATTGGTTGTGTTTTTCAATGGCTTCGTCCACGTTGGCAACGTATATCAGTTTCCCTCTGTTATTCAGCGTATTTGCCAAATAGTAGGCGTACCTATCTGCATCGCAATGATGCAGGAAGTTCGTTCCCCTTACGGCATAGCCGTTTTCCGTTTTTACAATTCTACACTTTTTCATGTCGTTATAATTTATTGGTGATTACTGTCTTATGCTGCCAGCCTTCCTGCGATAAGCGGCATATTGCTGTTTACAAGGTTTACAATTTGCTCATGGTAGGGAGTAACGTTGTTACAGGCTCCACGGCATTGAATTACGCGCAGTTGGGATATGGAAACCTCTACGGTTTCGGTTTTCCTGCCGTCCACCATTGCCGAAAGTATCAGCGAATCCGCTTTTGAGTGGTAACTGCCTACGCAGTGGTGCATCGCTTTACCCTCTAAAATAATCTCTGCCACGCTCTCAAGCACTCGGACGGTGATTTGCCCATCGGTAAACAACAGTCCGAAAAACCGTGCTTTGGCTTTCAGGAATCCGGCTTCCTTTTCCCTGTTTTTGGCTATGATTTCTTGTTCCTCAATCTTCGCTTTTTTCTGCATATAGCGGTCATGTTCGGCACGGAGGTCTGACGGGCATACATACTTGGCGTTATGGAGGTCTTTGCCAAAAAAGCGCAGGAAATCAATATAATCGCACCATAATCCTGCATCTTTGATTTTGTAACCGTTGCGGATGCAGATACGGGCAGACGGCCAGTAACTATCCATCGGTCTTTTGCTTTTGTTCATTATCTCCGATAGCAGGCTTGTATATCCCGTTTTAAAGAGGGTTTCCGCACGGTTGTCGGATAGCAGGGTGCAAAACAGGTTCATCGGTCTTTGTCCGTAGAATCCCTTTTTATAGCCTGTTCGTTTGAGTTCGGGGATAAGTTTCTGACGGGGATAGATTACGCCCGTGGAAATCTGCTCATATACATTCACGTAAAATTTATTATTGGCGTTCTCGTTACGCAGTTCCAGCGGAGTGCCGAATATCCACGAATCTATGTAGCAATTACCCATTGTCTGCCGAAGCCGTGCGAATGTGCAATGCTTTTTTCCGCTTGGGTCAATCCACCGTTGCATCACCTCCGAATGGTCGTATTTGGCGGTTTCCCCGACCTTTGCCGAATAGAGGAACATGACGGTACGCAATACCTGATACCCCTTGTGTGCTGTGAAAATGGTCATATAGTAACGGCTTTCAAATTTCCGTTTCTTAGTCGTTTCTACCTTTAGCTTGGTATGGCAGTTCGGGCAATGGCAGTCCGTCAGAATGGAAACTAAATATCCTGCGCCCTGCCATGAATGACCGCACTCGGTACAGGTTATTACTCCTTTCTCGGTGCGGTGCCCGATAGGTTCGATAATATTCCTGTAACCCCATTCTATCTGCCTGTTAGTGAGTTTGGGCAAAGTCTTGCTTGCCTCTACCACTTGCTGTTGGAATTTATTTTGCGGTTTCATGGCTTCAGAAATTAAATAGATTGGGTATGTTGGCTTCGGGTTGCTTGGCTTTCGGCTTGCTCTTGCCCTGCTTCATCTTGGCGTAGGCTTCGTCCTGTGCTTTCTGAATAGCTTTTTGCCGTGCCTGTGCCTTTTCTTCCTCGGTCAGAACAATGGTGTGATTAACTACCACCTGACACGTTATCGGCTTACCCGCATCAATGTCTTCCTCATCGTAATAATG
>OGIR01001167.1_pt1 | contig 15735 bp, 4 predicted proteins | sample 1571831 | NCBI WGS metagenome assembly OGIR01 (sample SAMEA2582124, study PRJEB24529) | metagenome | biome: Human gut stool | place: China | collected 2011 | reverse complement strand
CAACGTATACACGCATTCAAGGTGGTTACGATGCTAAAACTAGCAGCGGTTGGACTGTAGGTGGTCAAGTTTCTTACCTTCGTGGCAACGATGATTACGTATTTAATGGTACTGGCAAGGAAAAAGCTTTTGCAGTTGGTGCGTACGGCTTGAAAGATCTTGGTAATAACCAATACATCCACATCGAGTCTCAAGTAGGTCGTGCTTCTAACGACTTCACAGTTCGCAATGAAATTGGTGAAAGACTGTCTGGCGAGACTAAAGCGAGTGCATACTCTATCGGTGCACGCTATGGTAAAACTGTGAAGCTTTCAAATGGTACATATATTGAACCACAAGCACAATTAAGCTACACTCACTTCAGTGGTGACAGCTTCAATGCAGGCAGCATGCATGTAGAACAATCTGGCGTGAGCAGTACAGCAGGTGGTCTTGGCCTTGAAATCGGTAAAAACTTCGGTGCAGGTAACATCTATACTCGCGTTGGCGTAAACCATGCCTTCTCTGGTACAGTGAAAACTGCGTACACAAGTGGTGCTACTACTAAATACACATCCGAAGACATTAAAGGTACTTGGACAGATCTAGCATTCGGTGGCCGCTATGGCTTCAATGCAAACAACAGCATCTTCGCTGATATTAGTACAGGTCTATTTGGCGACTATAAAGCTGGCTGGTCTGTAAATGCAGGATTTACACATAAATTCTAATATAATAGTTACTATATAAACGTATATGGTGATAAGTACTATATAAATATATAGCACTCATGAAATAAAATGCCCCATGTATTGGATGTAATCATCTAATACATGGGGCATTTATAATATATTTCGTATATTTCTATACATAGATTCTTATTGATTCGCTTATTTGTCTTGGAAAAGACAAATAGCCCTTCGTTATCCCCTGGATAATTAGGTAACTGAAAGGCCATTTCATCATGTTTTTAATCCTTTTGAGATGAGCCCGACGGTTCTACTCGTTTGGCTATCTGTTTATATTATAGAGATAATCATATATATCGTCAAATTACGATGAACAATACTATAGATTTCAATAAATTTGAATTAGTATAGGCAGTGATCTAGTCACTGCCTTTTTATGTTCTAGTTTTATAACTCAAATATTAATATCTTAAATAACTTTAAATAGAAATAGAGAAATTCATTTACAATTCACAAAAAATAGTGTAATATTTTAAATATATTTTAAAAAGTGTTAGATGTGAGTTCTTAATAAAGTGAGTATATATCTATCTTTTTCTATAAATAACGACTGATAAATCAACTTATAGATATATTCGTTTATGAAGGAACTTTCACAAATGTGAGTGTAATTGTTTAATAGTTGAGGTGTAAAAGGATGAGAGGTAGAAATAAAGTTTTATTATCTGCTGTTATGATGACTTTATTGTCATCTACGATGGCCGTGCCAAGTACATGGGCTGCAGCAGGTCTTAATTCTGATGGCCGCGTATTTGCCGTAGGCTCTGAAAGTAAATTTGAAAGTACAGGTAATACGACTGTAAATGGTGTTGTAGCGTCTAACGGTGGTCAAGTTGCCATTGGCTCCTTGGATACTCCTAATACAGATCAATTGCCTAAACGCTATCGTCAACCAGCTTTCATTACAGGTATGCTCGATAACAGTTCCATTCAAGTGGATGGAGGGGTTATGGACGTGACTACTGCACCATGGCAGTCCCCATATCCAGTAGCGTTTGCATATAATAGTAAAATTAATCTCGGCATTGATGATGCGGGTACTGTAAAACACAAAGTGTTTAATATGCAAGGTGATGTGCTAGTATCTGATAAAATGATGCCTCCTCATCAAGAACAGCAACCATCTGTGATTAATATCGGCCTAGGCCGTGCACATAACAGTCCTAACCAATTTTCCGGTAAGGCTGTGAATACCTTAGAGGATAAGGGTGGCGAAATCAACATGATCTTTGATGGTGGCATGTGGAGCCATGATAGCATGGGCGGCTTGGAATCTTTCAAAATTGATGGTAAAACAGAACGTAGTAGTATTAACAACCTCACAGGTACTCGTACGCGCGAAGGTTTCAGCCGTATTGCGCAGGACTCCCGTAGCGATATTCATGTAAATAAATTGGATGGTCATATTAATGTTATTTATGACATGACTAGTGGTACCGGCTTAAATTATGCTAAACCAGGTTCTAAGAAAAACGGTCTTGATCCAGCTGACATCGAGGGCGGTAACTTCATCGTAAAATCTGCTACGACTGGCTCTGGCGTGCATGGCTATGTAACAGGTGATCATCTTGATACTTCTTCTGAAAGCAATGTAAACAAGATTTTAGATAACTTAGCCCACAAATTCTATTATGAAAACTATGTAAAAGGTGAAAGAAATCTTTCTGGTACGGTATCTATCGCGTCTAAAGGCATCGTGTCTAGCTTCCAAAAAGCATTGACTACAGACCAAAAAGAAGGGGATATTACTTGGAAAGACGGCAATGGCCAAGGCTCTTATGTAGTGCCAGAACCAAAACCTACACCGACTCCGGATCCTAAACCGGTTACACCAGTAACTCCAGATCCTAAACCAGTAACTCCAGTAACTCCAGATCCAAAACCAGTTACACCAGTAACTCCAGATCCTAAACCAGTTACACCGGTAACTCCAGATCCTAAACCAGTTACGCCTGTAACTCCAGATCCTAAACCAGTTACACCAGTAACTCCGGATCCTAAACCAGTTACACCTGTAACTCCTGCTCCTACACCAGTAAATCCTAATCCTGTTGTTCGTGGTGCTTATGATACACCTCATATGCGTGGTATTCGTTCCGCTGTAGTAGGAAATATCAATGCTTGGCGTACGGTAGCTGATGATATGTATCGTCCTCGCGTATTGCAACAAGGTGAACCAACTGGTATTTGGGCTCGCATCGGTGGTGGTAAGTACAGCTACTCTGGCAGTGGTATTGATACAGCTACAAATTACACACGCATCCAAGGCGGTTATGATGCTAAAATCAGCCGTGGCTGGACTGTAGGTGGTCAAGTATCCTACCTTCGCGGTTCTGAAGACTATGTATTCGATGGTTCCGGCAAGGTGAAATCCTTCTCCGTTGGTGCTTATGGTTTGAAAGACCTTGGTAAAGACCAATATGTACATGTAGAAACTCAAGTTGGTCGTGTATCTAATGACTTTACAGTTCGTAATGAAATTGGTGAAGCCATGTCTGGCGATGCAAAATCTAATGCGTACAGCATTGGTGTTCGCTACGGCAAAACATTGAAATATGCTAATGGTTTCTATGTAGAACCGCAAGCACAATTGAACTTTACACACTTTGGTGGCCGTAACTTCACTGTAGATAATGTATCTGTTAACCAATCTGGCGTAAATAGCACTACTGGTAAGCTTGGCCTAGAATTGGGTAAACAGTTCGGCAATGGCAACCTTTATACACGCTTTGCAGCAGGTCATGCTTTCACAGGCAATGTAAAAACTGCATTTGCTAGCGGTAGCGTAATGAAATTAACAGAACAAGACCTTAAAGGTACTTGGACTGAACTTGCTTTCGGCGGCCGTTATGGTTTCAATAGCAACAATAGTGTATTCGCTGACGTTGCCACAGGTTTGTCTGGTGATCTCCAAGCAGACTGGGGCATAAACGCTGGTTTCACGCATAAATTCTAATATATAGTATATAAAGATATATAAGTATATTAGAGTAGAGTATATAAATATATATACAGATATATATAGAGATATAGAAGAATAGTAAAAGACCCATGTATTGGAAATTTATCTAATACATGGGCCTTTTTTATTATATAACGGGAGTTTTAATCTAGTAGTAATATTTATTTATACAAATCATAGAGTATGTTTATATATAACATCTGTAATCATAAGAGTTATTAATTTATATCGTGGTCTATCATATACCATGATGAAAGGTAGCATAGGGGTTAACAGTGTTTCTATATAAATATTTCTTATCAATAAACCAAAATTGATAATTTTAAAATATAAAATTTTTTACCACCGATTTATGAATAAACATTTCTTTAATTATAAAATATATGTAAAAAGCATGGCTGTTATAATATAGTCTATAGAAAAAATAAGAAATAAATAAGAATGATTATTATTTAAAGCGTTATTTATGGATAACGCTTTTGTTATGCGTTAGAAAGTGTACATAATTGGTATTATTTTATAAACTAAAAAAGATGAATATAAAATGAAATTTTATTTACCGTATAGAAATATTTTGATATTATTATAACAATCAATAATAATGAAATTTTAGTGAAATTATTGTGAGAAATGAACTTATCTGTGTGTATTGTAAGCTAGAGGTTAAATTATGAATCGGATTTACAATGTTATTTGGAGTAAAACCAAAAAGTGTTATGTAGTTGTTTCTGAAATCGTGAAAAGCGGTGGTGGTAAAGTTAAATCCATCAATACTGATAAATCCTATGCACGTGTAGGTACTGTTATGGCTGTAGCGGCGTTATTAGTAGGGGCTAATGTGCCTACTGTAGTTGCGGAAGATGATACATCAAAAGCAATGGTTATTAATGGTTTCTATGGTACATATGTGACAGGTACAGCACAACCTTCTATTGGTAGTAGGTTATATAATTATGAAAATCCAGGGAATGATACATCGTGGGATAATACAAATACTACTCAGGGTGGTTATCCTTTATACACTAGTCATAGACTAAATGGTATTCAGATTGGACGTAATTCTAACATCAAAGATGATACTAATATTTATTCTGGTATGGCCATTGGGGATTACACACAAGCTACAGGTGGTTTATCTATAGCGATGGGTAACTATGCAACCGCTACGAATGCATCTTCTATGGCTATTGGTACAGCTTCTTTGTCCAAGGGTTTTAACTCCTTGGCTATGATGCGTCAATCTGCTGCAACTGCAGATTTTTCTACGGCTATCGGTACTGCATCCTGGGCAAATGGTAAAGGATCCTTTGCGATGGGTTATTCTGCTACAGCAAAAGGTAATCAATCTATTGCCATCGGTGCGGCTGAAACTATTACTGTTCCGGGTAGTGCAAGTATCAGTACTACACCTAGTGCTAAATACAATGGAGATGGTAATACGGTAACAGAAGGTGACCGCTCTCTTGCATTCGGCACAAAAGCGCGTACTACAGCAGCAGCTACAGATTCCATGGCATTTGGTTCTAATGCTAAAACTGAAGCAGCTAATGCAGTGGCAATGGGTAATTCCTCTAGTGCTACTGGTACAGATTCCTTCGCATTTGGTAACTCTACGTCTGCGGCCGGTGCTAATGCTATTGCTATGGGTAGAACAGCACAAGCTAGACAGTTAAATTCTATCGCTTTAGGTGGTCAAGCAAAGGCATTGGAAGCGAATGCTCTTGCCATCGGTGGTACAGCGGAAGCTAGTAAAGCGGGTACCATGGCTATTGGTACGGCTGCGAAAGCAAGTAGTAACAATGCTACAGCCATCGGTAATGGTGCTGAAGTTACTGGTGAAAACTCCATGGCATTAGGTGCGGGTGCGAAGATTTCTTCTAATAACTCCATCGCCCTTGGTGCTGGTACTGAATTCAATGGTCCATTGGTGAACACGTATGCAGCTTTCACCAACGAAATGAACCCTGCAGAAGCGGGTGTAGTAGCAGTTGGTAATACGGGTACGCCTCGTCGTATCGTTAACGTTGCAGGTGGTCAAAATGATAATGACGCAGCAACGATTAAACAATTGCGTTATGTAAATAACAACTTGGCTATGACCATTGCAGGCCCTACATATACTGGTTATGAAGCAAATGGCTCTACCTACAAAGCACCAGATTTCAGTATTAAAAATAGCACATATCATACAGTAAAAGAAGCGGTAGAAGCAGCGCAAACTAACTTCTTCAGTGCTAAAGGTACATCTGCTGATGCGAACTATGATAATAAAGGTGCTACAGGCACAAATGCGACAGCAGCAGGCGTACGTGCCTCTGCAGCAGGTAACTTTGGTACGGCACTTGGTGCGGATGCAACTGCAACAAGTGAAAAAGGTACTGCATTAGGTTATAAAGCGAAAGTAACAGAAGATGATGGCGTTGCGTTAGGTTCTAATTCCGTAGCAAATACGGCAGCTGGCGTAGCTGGTTATGATGTAAGTGCAGCGGATAACCGTGCGAATAGATACACAGATTTAACTGGCTCTGTAGCAACATCCACATTGGGCGCTGTATCTGTTGGTCAAAGCACAAGTGTTGGTACAGAAACACGTCAAATCACAAACCTTGCTGCTGGTAAAAAAGATACAGATGCTGTTAACGTGGCTCAATTGCGCAATGTAAACCTTAAAATTGCAGGCAATACGAACGACAATAACGGCAAAAATGATGTATTGTTAGATAAACAAACATTGACTGTAAAAGGCGATGGCACTTATGTAACAACTAAAGCTAATAACCAAACTATCGATGTAACGTTAACAAATGATATAAAGGATAAAATCGACAATGCAGCTAATAAAGATCTTTCCAACATCACAAATGTAGGTAAAAAGAATATCACTGCATTAGGCACAATCGTTGAGGCTGGTCATAATGTAACAATTCCAGCAGCTACTGTAGATACTACAACAGGTCAAAAAACATATACTATAAATGCTATGGATACAAAGGTTTCCTTAGGTACTAGCGGTTTGATGACCCTTACAGGCGGTACACCTGATGCAAACGGTGTTCGTAGCTATACTGTTGATGTAGATCCTACTAAGGTTGCTAAAACAGACTTATCCAATATTAATAACGATGGTAAAACCGTTATCCGTGAAGAGGCTCAAAAGGCTGTAAAAGTTATTGCTGGTCAAAATACAACTGTTACAGAAGGTACAGATGGTACATATAAAACATATGCAGTCAATGTAGCATCAGCAGGAGACTACCGATTAGTAGAAAACAGTGCAGCTGCTGATAAAGCGTACACTGTAACTGGCAATAAAGTTGACTTAACAGTACAAGATGGTAGTACTCTAGCGAATACGAAGACTGTAACTATTAAAGACATCGCTTCTAAAACGGAATTGGATTCTACAAAATCTGATTTAACTACAAAAATCACCGATACAAAAACTGAGCTCATTAACAAAGGTTTGAAGTTTAACGCAGACAACAATGATGTTAAGACAAATAAACTTGGCTCTACCGTAACTGTATCTGGCGATGCGAATATCACTACAAAAATCACTCAAACTGGTGATGACTCCACAATTGGAGTGGCTTTGAATAAAGACCTCAATGTTAAAACAGTGACTGCTACGGATACTGTGAAAGCTGGTACTACAACAGCGGGTAGCCAAACTGCGACAGATAACAAAGGTGGCACTCAAACTGGTAACTTTGTAACAGGTCTCGACAATAAAGATTGGAATATGGCTGATCCTGTATTCGTATCTGGTCGTGCTGCTACAGAAGATCAACTTAAAAAAGTAAGTGATGCTGTAAGAGCGGCAAATGCTGGCTCTAGTGACTATCGTTTGATTGGTGACCCAGCTAATACAACTGATGGCTCTTACAAGGTTACAAACAACCAAGTAGACTTGAAGGTAAAAGACGATAAATCTGGTACTACTAATACTGTAACTATTAAAGATATTGCGTCTAAAACTGAGTTCGATAAATTAAATGATCGCGCTGTTAAATACGATGTAGATGGTTCTGGGAATGTAGATAAATCCAAGGTGACATACGAAGGCCCTACATATAATAGTACTAATAAATCTGGTGGTACTCATGTAACTAACGTGGCGTATGCAACTGGCAACGACGGTAGCGAAGCGGTTAACGTAGACTACTTAACTGACAAAATTAAAGACAGCTCCGATGCGTTGATTAACAAAGGTTTGAAATTTGATGCTAACGTAGGTGGTGCTCAAACTAATAAACTTGGTTCCACTGTGACAGTACAAGGCGAAGGCGCAGAAGCTGATGCTAACTACAGCGGTAAAAACATCAAAACATTCATCAAACAAGATACAGCTGGTAACACAACAATTGACGTTAAGATGAATAAAAATCTTGAGGTTGAAACTGTAACGGTTACAGGCGCAAATGGTAAAGACGGTAAAATCGGCATCAATGGTAAAGATGGTGTTACAACAAATCTTTCCATTACACGTGATGGTAAACCTGGTGTAGACGGTGCGGCTGGCACAACTACAACTCGTATCGTGTATGAAAAACCAGATGGTACTACAGAAGAGGTTGCTACACTAAATGATGGCCTTAGATTCAAAGGCGATATGGGTGCTACTTCTAATGTAAAACTTAATAAACAAGTGGACGTAACTGGTGGTGTTACAAATGCGGCTGACCTTGCAACAGGTAACAATATCGGTGTTACATCTGCGGTAGTTGATGCTAATGGCAATGCTAAACTTCAATTGCAACTCGCTAAAGATATTACAGGCCTTAAATCTGTAACGGCTACAGATACTGTGAAAGCTGGCACAGCTACAGTGGGTAACCAAACTGCTACAGATAACAAAGGTGCTAACCAAACTGGTAATTTCGTAACTGGGTTAGATAACACAGCATGGAACATGGCTGATCCTGTATTCGTACCTGGCCGTGCTGCTACAGAAGATCAATTGAAAACTGTTAGTGATGCGGTGAAAGCGGCGAGCGCAAGTTCATCTGATTATCGTTTGATTGAAAATGATGCAGCTACTGATAAAGCGTACACTGTAACTGGCAATAAAGTAGACTTGAACGTCAAAGATGAAAAATCTGGTACTACTAAAATAGTTACTATTAAAGATATTGCGTCCAAAACTGAATTGGATAAATTAGATGACCGTGCCGTTAAATATGATTTGGACCCTGCTACAAACGCAGCAGATAAATCTAAAGTTACATATGAAGGTCCTGCGTACAACAGTACTAACAAATCTGGTGGTACGCACGTAACTAATGTGGCATACGCAACAGGTAACGACGGTAGCGAAGCAGTTAACGTAGATTACTTAACTGACAAAATTAAAGACAGCTCCGACGCTTTGATCAATAAAGGCCTTAAATTCGATGCTAACGTAGGTGGTGCTAAGACTAACAAATTAGGCTCCACAATCACTGTTCAAGGTGAAGGTACAGAAGCTGATACTAACTATAGTGGTGAAAATATTAAGACTTTCATCAAGCAAGATACTGCAACTGGAAACACAACAATCGATGTTAAATTGAATAAGAATCTCGTAGCTGACTCCATTAAGGTTAATAAAGACGGCAAAAATGGTAAGGATGGTGTATCCATTACAGGTCCTACAGGTGTGGCTGGTCAAGACGGCAATAATGGTAAGGTAGGCATCACAGGTGCCGATGGTAAAGACGCAGTTTCCATCTCCGGTAAAGACGGTGTAGGTCATATCGGCTTAACAGGTCCTGCAGGTACTAACGGTATCAATGGTACAAATGGTATCGACATGTCCGTTAAGAATGGCTATGACGATGCTGCTAAAGGTGTTAAGGGCGAAAAAGGTGTAGACGGTGTTGATGGTATTACACGCATTGTGTACACAGACAATACTGGTGAACACCAAGTTGCCACAATGGACGACGGCATGTTATACGGTGGTGACACTGGTGCTGTAATCAAGAAAAAACTTAACAATCAAGTAAATGTTAAGGGTGGCATTACAGATCCAGCCAAATTTACAGCTGACGATAACATCGGTGTTGTATCCGATGGTACAGATACGTTGAAAGTTCGTTTGGCAAAAGATCTTAAAGGTCTTAACACAGTAACTGCTACTGAAACAGTTAAGGCTGGCGATGTTGTGATGGGTAAACAATCTGATGGCACACCTGCAGCTAATACTGGCAACTATGTAACAGGCCTAGATAATAAAGATTGGGACGTAACAAATCCAACTGCTGTTAGTGGCCGTGCAGCCACTGAAGATCAGTTGAAAAAAGTGACAGAGGCTATCAATAATCAAAGCGCTAATGTTACAGATTACCGTTTGATTAAAAACCAAGCAGCTGGTTCTAATGGTGATTACACAGTAGACAACAACGGCGATGTAGCGTTGACTGTACAAGATAAAAATCATCTGAACCAAACTGAAACAGTAACAATCAAGGACGTAGCATCTAAATCTAACCTCGATAAATTAGAAGATCATGCTGTTAAGTATGATTTAGATGGTACAGGTAATGTAGATAAATCTAAAGTTACATATGAAGGTCCTGCGTATAACAGTACTAATAAATCTGGTGGTACGCACGTAACTAATGTGGCATACGCAACAGGTAATGACGGTAGCGAAGCGGTTAACGTAGATTACTTAACTGACAAAATCAAAGACAGCTCCGATGCTTTGATTAATAAAGGTTTGAAATTCGATGCTAATGTTGGTGGTGTTCAAACTAACAAATTAGGTTCTACTGTAACTGTAAAAGGCGAAGGCACTGCAGCTGATGCAAACTACAGCGGCGAAAATATCAAAACATTCATCGAACAAGATAAAGCTGGTAATACAACTATTAACGTGAAGATGAATAAAGACATCATTGCTGATTCCATCAAGGTCAATAAAGATGGTAGAGACGGTAAAGATGGCGTATCCATTACTGGCCCTACTGGCGTAGCTGGTACAGACGGCAACAATGGTAAGGTTGGTATCACAGGTGCAGACGGCAAAGATGCAGTTTCTATCTCTGGTAAAGACGGCGTAGGTCACATCGGCTTAACAGGCCCTGCTGGTACAAACGGCAAGGACGGTTCCAACGGTATCGATATGTCTGTTAAGAATGGCTATGACGATGCTGCTAAAGGTGTAAAAGGTGAAAAAGGTGTAGACGGTGTAGACGGAATCACACGTATCGTGTATACTGATAAGACTGGTGAGCACCAAGTAGCCACTATGGACGACGGCATGTTGTACGGTGGCGACAGTGGCACTGTAATCAAGAAAAAACTTAACAATCAAGTAAATGTTAAGGGTGGTATTACAGACGCAGCGAAACTTTCCAATGACGATAATATTGGGGTAGTAGCTGATGGCACTGATACATTGATGCTTCGTCTTGCGAAAGACCTTAAAGGCCTAAATTCTGCTACTTTCAACAATGGTACAGATGGCAACACTGTGGTAAACGGTGGTGGTCTCACTATTAATGATGCAGCAGGTCATCCGTTGACGACCGTAAATAAAGACGGCGTTACGATTACTGATGGTCCATCTATGACTAAGGACGGTATCGACGCAGGTGATAAGAAAATCACTAACGTAGCTGACGGCACAATCGGTGCAGGCAGTAAAGATGCTGTTAACGGTGGTCAATTACATACAGCGGTAGAAGAAATCAAGACTAAGGGCTTCGGTTTAACTGCTGAAGATGGCGCTTCTGTTAAGAAATCCCTTGGTGATACTGTAACTGTGAAAGGTGACGGTACGAACATTACTACATCTGTAGATAATGGTGCTGTGAAAGTAGCATTAGCTAGAGATCTTAATGTAGATACTGTTACAGCAAACACAGTAACAACAGGCGACACTAAGATGGATACAAATGGCGTAACTATTAAAGATGGCGCCAATGAAGCGACTAAGTTGACTAAAGATGGCTTGCAAATCAACGATGGTGGTAACAAAGCGGTTACTATTGATAAAGACGGTTTGACTATCGAAAATGGTCCTAAGGTAACAAAAGACGGCATTAATGCTGGTGATAAGAAAATCACTAATGTAGAAGATGGTACAATTGCTGCCGGCAGCAAAGACGCTGTAAATGGTGGTCAATTGCATACTGCAATGGAAGACATCAAGGCGCAAGGCTTCGGTCTTAAAGCAGAGGATGGTCAATCTGTGAAGAAACCTCTTGGTGAAGTAATCGACCTCAAAGGCGACGGCAACATCAAGACTTCCGTAGATGGCACTGCGATTAAGATGTCCTTGAATGATACAATTACACTTGGCACAGATCCAGCAAAACAAGTTAAAGTTGACGGATCTACTGGTACGATTACTGCGGGTAATGGCGCTAACCAAGTTACAATCGATGGCAGCACAGGTTCTGTTACAGCAGGTAACACTGTGAAAGCTGGCGATGTAATCATGGGTAACCAAAGCTCAGGTGGTCAAAACGGTAACTTTGTGACTGGTTTGGACAATAAAACATGGAATCCTAATAACCCTGTAGCTGTTACAGGTCGTGCGGCAACAGAAGATCAATTAAAAGCTGTTAACGACGACTTTAACGAAAAAGCTAAAAATGGTCGTGTATTCCAAGGTGACCAAGCTGGTAACGATGGTAAAGTTGTTCGCGGTTTAGGCGATACAATGAACCTCAAAGGTGGCGCTGATGTAAATCGTTTGAGTGACAACAACCTAGCTGTTGTGAAGAACGCTGCAGGTGATGGCTATGATATCAAGTTGGCTAAGGACCTCAACCTAAAAGACGGTTCTACTACGTATACAAAAACTGTACCAGGAACTAATACTACAATTCCTTATACAGTAGATACAAAAGTAGATGGTGGTGGTATCACAATTACTCCATCTATCAACGGTCAACCTGTACCAGGTCACACTGTAAGTCTTACAGAGAATGGCTTAAACAATGGTAATAATACTATTACTAATGTAGCGCCAGGCATCAATGGCACTGATGCGGTTAACGTTAACCAATTGCGCAATGCTATGCATAGTGTAGATGGTAAAATCGCTGATGTTGGTGCAGCTAGCGCAGCCATGGCAGGTCTTAAACCATTGCAATATGATCCATTAGAACCTACACAAGTGTTGGCGGCTGTTGGCAACTATAAAGGTAGTACTGCTGCTGCTATTGGTATCGCTCACTATACAAATGAATCTACAATGCTTCATATGGGTGTTTCCTTAGGTGGTCATGATAATATGGTTAACGCCGGTGTATCTTATAAATTCGGTACATCTGACGCTAAAAAAGCAATTCCAGCACGTTACAAAGCAGGCCCAATCAGCTCTGCCTATGTAATGCAAGATGAAGTGGCTGCATTGAAAGCTGAGAACTTACGCATGAAACAACGCGATGAGGAATTATCTGCTAAGTACGAACAAGTACAACGAGATAATGAAGAGATGAAAGCTCAAATTGCAATGCTTATGAAACAAGCTGGGTTAACCAAATAATCATTCACTTGAGAGTGTATTGAGTATTTAAAACATAGGAAAGCCGCCCTGGGGAGGGCGGCTTCCAATGAGGGGACTTATGAAACTAATTAAATTACTACCAATTATGGCAATTGCTTCTGTATGTGTTGCTGGCCAAGTACATGCGGCACAAGATCCTTTGATGATGCCTGAACAACCTGCGGCTCCTTTGACTGCAGAACAACAAGAAATCTCTCTTGCTGTTCCTAGTGAAGAGGTAAAAGCTGTAGTATCTGAATTTGCAGCATTCCAATTGGGAATGAGCAATGCTTTAATCAAAGACGACAATCGCGTAATGTCTGGTCAACAACGTTATACTAATAACGTGTTGTACTACATGAATGTTCGTCGTGACTGGTACATTACAAGCCATCGCTATAAAAAAGATAGCTATGCTCGTGTAGCATTAGACCGCTTGTACTTAGATTACAAAGAATTCTTCACAAACCACACGACTGTGTCTGACATGAACAAAGCTGAATATGAAAACCAAATTTTGGCAATTCTTGAAAAGAATACAGCTAACATGTCTAATGATGAATTGCGTTTCTACATGAACGAAATGGTAATCTATAGCTTGAAAGAAGCTATGCGTGACGGTAATAACCGAGTTAAACGCATCCGCTAATCGGCATATATAACTATATATCTATGAAAGAGGTAACGGCATAGGCCGTTGCCTCTTTTGTTTTCAAAACAAATGCCCTCGTAGGAACAAATTCTACGGGGGTCTGTTTATTAATTAATTATATTATCTAATCTATTCTTTATGAATTATTATTTATGTTATTTACATATTTTTTCGATGGCAGTATAATCTACTTGTAGAATTATGAGGAAAGTATGAAGGAGAAGTGTTTTGTAGTGTAACAAGGGAGGCGTATGATTATGAATCACGCAAAGAAACTACAATTATTAGCAGTACTCGGAGTTTTGACTATATCTTCGGCAAGCTTGGTACAGGCTGCAGATATTCCTGTTGTTTCTAGTGGTGGTGCCACTTATAACATTGGTTTACAAGGCTGGTCATCTTTCACCAACTCAGATAATGTACATCTTGGTGGTCAAACTGGGGCGGCTAACAGCGATCCCTATGCCCATGCAGGGGATCCAAATGCAAAGGGTAATAATATTGCCATCGGTCGTCTTGCCTTGAATGGTTCTCAAGGTGGTGGTAACGTAGCGCTTAGCTCTAAGACCTTTGTAGGCGGTAAAGGTGATTATAACTTCTTAGGTAACTTTGCAGCAGGTTATAATTCTATGATTTCTGATACAATTGCTATAGGCTACTTTACAGGTTCCTACTCTCAAGGTAATAAAAATGTGTGGCTCGGCGCTTCTCAAGCTGCTGCTAGTAAGGGGAATAACACTGTATTAATCGGTTCTAACTCCACTGTAAATGGTAATTTTAACTATGGCATGGGTCATGGTGTTATCTTTAAAGGCGATAAGAACTCTGCTATTGGCGCATATAACAAAATTGAAGGTAACCAATCTGGCGCCTTTGGTGTAGGTACGTATAATGTGGATACTGTTAAGGGCGATAATTCCTACAGTGTTGGTAACAAGAACCAAGTGAGTGCTAATAATACATTCGTAGTTGGTAATAATGTGAAAACATCTCTAGACAATGCAGTTGTATTAGGTGATAATTCTACTGCTGAAAGTAGTGATGTAGTGAGCACTCCTAGTTATACCTATAATAATGGTGTTACTGAAAGCTTCGCCGGTACTGCTCCTGTGTCTACTGTATCTGTTGGTGCAGCAGGTCAAGAACGCACTATCACTCATGTTGCAGCAGGTCGTATTACAGCGGATTCTACAGATGCGGTTAACGGTTCCCAATTATATGGTACAAACCAACAAATTGATGTATTGCATCGCGATGTACGCCACGTGGAAAAAGAATCCAACCGCGGTGATGCTCGCGCCGCAGCACTAGCTGCATTGCATCCACTACAATTTGATCCTGACCACAAGGTTCAAGTTATGGGTGGCTATGGTCACTACAAGGGTGAAAATGCATTGGCTCTTGGCGTAGGTTACTATCCGAAAGAAAACCTACTCCTTACAGCAGGTACAACTGTAAGTGGTGATTTGATGGCTAATGTAGGCGTATCCTATAAATTCGGTGAAAATAAAACATTGCCTAAGATTTCCCCTGCATCCTATAACGCATTGGAACAACGGGTAGATACATTAGAAGCACAAAATAAAAAATTACAAGAAACAGTAGATATGCTTGTGCAAAAACTTAATGAGAAATAGAATTTAATATTGATAGGGGTTATAAAAATGAGGTAATAACAATGTTATTACCTCATTTTCATATATCTATATATAACATTAAAATAATGAGTTTTAGTGACCACTAATCTTGACATAAATACACATTATTCGATACACTAATATATATTTCATTTATTGTTCATGAAGTTTAAATGTAGAGAGTAATGAAACGTATTGTGTGTATCGCCTTGAGCATCCTATTGTGTTGTGTGGGTACAGCTGAGGCAGAAAAACAACAATTACATAATGAT
>OGIR01001166.1_pt1 | contig 15741 bp, 11 predicted proteins | sample 1571831 | NCBI WGS metagenome assembly OGIR01 (sample SAMEA2582124, study PRJEB24529) | metagenome | biome: Human gut stool | place: China | collected 2011 | reverse complement strand
CAACATCGTTGAGTGCGAGTGAATCAACTTCGGCTTCAGTAAGTGCGAGCGAAAGCACGTCCGCTTCAGCAAGCACTAGTGAAAGTACCTCCGCCTTAGTAAGTGCGAGTGAAAGCACATCAGCTTCAGTAAGCGCGAGCGAAAGCACGTCCGCCTCAGTGAGTGCGAGCGAAAGCTTAAGTAATTCCGTCTCAATGAGTGAAAGCTTAAGTAACTCCGTTTCAATGAGTGAAAGCTTAAGCAATTCAGTCTCAATGAGTGAAAGCTTAAGTAACTCCGTTTCGATGAGTGAAAGTCTCAGCAACTCGGTATCAATGAGCGAAAGTTTAAGCAACTCCGTTTCAATGAGTGAAAGCTTAAGCAATTCACAATCAATGTCAATTAGTATAAGTGAATTGATATCGTTAAGTTCAAGCGAGTCGGCTTCAACCTCTCTAAGTTTAAGTAACAGTACTTCAATATCGATTAGTTCAAGTGGAAACGCTAGTGAATCACTTAGCGATAGTTTAAGCAGTATTAGTAGCTCATCTTCACTTAGCGGTAGCACTTCAGCGGTTAGTGATTTAGGATCAACATTTTCTGATAACTCAATAAATTATTCCACTTCATCTAGTTTGAGCATTATGAATAATGGGAATGGTCTTAAGACTACCAATATCTCTGAATCTGGTAACCAAACGATTATGAATTTGAATGAAACTAATTCTGTTAATAGTCAAAAGCCAAGTCAACAAAATGAAAAGCTTCCACAAACTGGTAATGAAAAGCATTCAACGGCTAAATTACTTAGTCTTATATCATTAGAAGCTATTCTGTTATTATTAATTTCAAAGAAGAAGAAGGGGTAGTTTCAACAGAATATAAATAGGATTGGAAATTAAAAAAGCAGCTTGTATCTACATTTGTAGAACAAAAGCTGCTTTTACCGGTTTTAGAAGGGTAAAATTTATAGAGTAAGTGATAATTTTGGTAATAGCACCATTCATCATGAAAATGAATAGCGAATGATTTTATGAAGTATGCGGATGATATAGCAAAATAATAAAAATAAAAATCCTTTTTTAAGTTGATTTCATAGAACTCTGAACCATGGTATTATTAATTATAGTTTACCTAAGAAGAGTAATACGCATCTTAAGTACGAACTTTAATTAACGGGATAGATTTATTTTGAAAGATGAGTTTATATCTATATATTATTCCAATTTATAATACTGTGAGTTATTTGAATCAATATATTGAAAGTATTATCAATCAAAGCTATGAAAACTTAGAATTTCTTCTTAATTTGAAGATAAGTCAACTGATTTATCATCATAAGCATCAGGGTATTAGAATAGTTAAAAATTATTTTCTGCACGATTCTAATAGAAACTATAGTGTGATGTATGTTTTGAATTAGAGTGTATGAATAAATTTAATAAAATATTGTTTTATAATGGAGGGATTATCATTGACAGTTCATATTACTAACCTTTATGGGCAAAGCTTTCAAAGTACTGCCCAAATTGCTCAAAATCAAATTGCCAAGATTGGGCGCGAACTTGGCTTTAATGAACTTGGGATCTATAGCTATAACTGGCCAGATGAACCATCAGTTGCTTTAGATACTCGATTTGATGGCATTATCGCTTCCGTATCTAATAATGATACAGTTATTTTTCAATCACCAACTTGGAATTCAATCGAGTGGGATCAAGCCTTCATTGATCACCTGGCTCCTTATAATGTTAAAAAAATTATTTTTATTCATGATATTATTCCATTAATGTTTGAATCAAACCGTTACTTATTGCCACAATTTATTGACTACTATAATAAAGCTGATTTAATTATTGCACCTTCTCAGCCAATGGTCGATTTCCTCCGTGCAAATGGTTTGACGGTGGAAAAAGTGGTGCTGCAGCATATGTGGGATCATTGTGCTAGCGTTGATTTTACGGTAACGCCACAAAATACAGGGGTAATTAATTTTGCTGGTAACCTTGAGAAGTTCCAATTGGTCGGTCATTGGCATTACCCGGATAATCCCTTATATGCCTTTGCTAAGGTGATTGATGTTGAACCGACAGATAATATTAAGTTTATGGGCTGGCAATCAGATCCTGTCTTACTGTCAAAACTCCGGCATAATGGTGGCTTTGGTTTAGTATGGTCAAATGAGCCATATTGTAAAAACTACATGCATTTGAACGCTAACCATAAACTAAGTACTTACTTGGCAGCTGGCTTGCCGGTTATTGTTAATGAAAATATCGCAGAGAGTGAAACAATATTACGCAAAGGCTTAGGAATTGTAGCTGATAACTTAGATGAAGCTATCGAAAAAGTGCAAGGAATGGACGATCAATCTTACAATGAAATGGTCCAACGAGTAGATGACTTTGCACGCTTGATTCGGGAAGGCTACTTTGCTAAAAAAGCATTAACAGAAGCAGTATTTAAATTATATTATCAATAAAAAAGCTGATGAGGGAAAAGTGACACAGAAAATACAATTAAATAATTTATTAAAACGATTAGGAGCTACATTCTTTATTTTAATCATTTATATTTTAGGCTGTACGATTTCATTGCCATTAGTTAACATTTCGACAACCTTTCGTCGGGTATTAGCTAATAGTTCTCTAGGAATCATGAGTTTTATGAGTGGGGGTAACTTACAACGCTTATCGTTATTTTCAGTTGGATTGAACCCATTAATGATTTCAATGATGATTATTCAGTTATTAACGATGATGCGATTATTCTATTTTGATACATTTTCGATAAAACAAACGATGAGAATACAGCAATGGTTAACTTTAATTTTTGCAATTATTCAATCGTTAGCTCTTACTTTAATGCTAAACCTTACGACAAATTTGCTTACGAGCTTGGCGGTAACATTAATGTTAACTGCTGGAAGCCTATTTGTAGTATGGTTAGGAAATATGAATACTCGGTTTGGTATTGGTGGAACAATAACGATTATCCTTTTTAACATTATTTCTGGTACTCTTCCTAATTTATTATCGTCAATTGGGAAAATAGTGGGCCAGTCTTACGGGATTCTTTGGTTGGCATTAATTGTGCTCGCAAGTTTTGGCCTTTTAATTTTTTGGATTTCTTTTAATCGTGCTTATTATCCAATTAAGATGGTCGATACAATGATGAGCAGTCATGATAAGCCGATTATTCTTCCACTAGGACTCAATATGGGGGCAATGATGACTTACATGGTTGGAATGTCATTGTTAATGATTCCAACTCTATTAGCAAATATTTTAGGTCCACAGTCTTTATTTGCTAACCCCTATTTTGAAATTGTACTTAGTGGAATATTAGCTTTTGCACTATTTTACTTCTTTACATTTGTACAATTTGACCCTAAAGAACAGGCCAAAACAATGTTACATAATAATAATTACATTATTGGTATTCGTCCTGGTGAACCGACAAAAAAATATTTACAACATCTAGTAATTCACGTATCTTTTTTTGGAGCGCTTTTGAATACTATCCAGTTAAGCTTTGGTTTATTAGGTTCTCGTATTCTTGGAAATTTTGCTGGATTAGCAATTTTGCCAATGAATATTATAATGATTGTAATGTTTATGCAGGGAATAAAAGATCAATTATTAATGTTATTGTTCCCATTAAGATATGCACGTTTAATTAAGGATGAGTGATTATGGATTATTTAGTTCCTGCTTGGCATGAGTTGCTAGAAGGTTGGTCTTATACGATCCCTAAACTTGAATTTGATGATGCAGTTAGTCACATCAAAGTATTTCAAACAAATCAAAAACCCTTTTCGCTAATAATTACTGATTATCAACCACAATTATCGACAAAATTAAACCAATTAACGATCTCACCAACGCAAATCTTTAGTACTTTTGATTATCTACAAGGGGTTCATCATGTTGATAGTCAAATTATTGATTACCGTGATTTTAATTGGCCAACTGGAGCTTACTATAACTTTACAAACTTTCGAGTAATCGTTATGGTCAAAGAAAATCCTTATGCCAAAGTAACTTTTGATACACAAGGTAAAATTCTATGGGTTGACTATCTGGAAAAGGATAAAATAAGTCGACGATTGTTACTTGATAGTCGCGGTTTTGTTTCGCGAGAAGAATTATTTGAAAATGGTCAGCCATATCAATATATTTATTATGATGAACAGGGATATTGGCGCTTTAAACACGATGTAAAATCTGATCGGGTTGAAATTAATAAGCGCTTTTCAGAATTAACAGATTACTTACATTATGAGCATTTAAATGATTTACTCGAGGAAATTATTACTAAGTATGTGTTGAGCAAATTTGATATAAACCAAGATAATTTAATTGTCACGCTGGATGATCAGGCAGTGATCGATCAAAAAAATTATCTGCCTTATCAGCCCATCTTTTCTTTGAGTCGTTGGCATAGGTATCATGAAAGTCTTGATGAACTTAAAAGCCAAGAATTAAATTTGGTTGCGGATAATAATGAAACAAAGAATAATATAAAGAAACAATCTAATATAGATGCAACAATAATTCCACTGTTTCAGTCTCGTTTTAATTTGGGTCATAGTCAACGCTCAGATCAAGAACAAATAGGGCTTTTTATTGAGTCAATGACAAAAGATGAGGTTGATAAGGTATTGGAATTACTTTATCAGCGATTATTAAAGTCACCTGATGCAATAGCATTGACGGTAATGAGCTACAGTACTGAAAAATTACAACAAGCTCAACAAGCTCTTGAAAATTTAAAACAGACTCATCAGGGTGAGTTTATATTAGCTAGCGAGGAACAAAATGAAGTTGAAGAAATTTTAACGAAGCAAATTGGTATTCCTAAACTAACTATTGATACAAAAAGAATTAGTACTCCTGCTGAAGCTGGGCGGCAATTAGACTCTTTACGGATCTTAATTGACTGGGGAAACCAATTGGACGAATTCTTACAGATTTCGGCTATTAGCACAGGAATCCCGCAAATCTATCGGCAACCAAATAGTCAAATTAAAAACTACCAAAATGGTTTAATTTGTCCGCAAATTTCTGATATCAATAAGGGATTAAACTATTATTTAGGTAATCTCAAACATTGGAATGAAGCCCTTATTTATAATGTTCAATTGATGAATCAATTATCAGCGGCAGAATTACAAAAGAAGTGGGAAAAAGTTTTAACGAAGTGAGGTGAATCTTCATGAATGTCTTACAGTTAGGCGCACAAAACTGGGCAGATAAATATAAAATTCCAAATGAAATAACATGGAATTATAATACCTATCCTCAGGCGGGGATAAAACGATTTGATTTAGTGATAATTACAGAAGGCGTCCAGTTAGAAGATAATTTGTGGAGTAAGCTTCAATGGCAAGTCCCTCCTTATTGTGTTTTGTACTCTCCGTTTGCTGAAAGGGACCTTAATGAAGCCGGTTTAAATTTTATTAAATGTCAAGAAGCACGTCAGATTGTTGAAGAACCGCAAGAATTAATTAATCAATTGCCGATCAGATTTTTTCAGGGACAGTCTGGAATTCGGTTTGCACCAACTAAATTATTATTAAATGATCCAGTAGGAACATTTGTAGACGGTGGTCATCTTACGTTAAAAATTGAAGCTGATGAATGGACTAATTTAGGTAGTTACCAGCAAAATGTTTATATTGATCCTCAACGGTTACTTAAATTTAGTCTTGAATATAGTCAAAAAAGCAATATTAAAGTCCGTTTACGGGTTTTTGTTAGTCCGAATGGTGGGGATGGTAACTCTAAGGACCAATATCTTCTTGATTTTTCTAGGAATAATGAAGAACAAGAACTACCAATTGGGTTAGAAGATGCTCCACGATTTGCTAGTGTTAGTGTTGAGGTTCTTGGAAAAGGAAAATTAACATTAGGGACTTTGCATGCACGTTGGTCACGACGAGATTATGGTGAATTTCTTGCAGGTGGTAAACGACTTATTGCTCCAGTAAATGGCGAAGATATTCCTTATTACTTTAATCCGGGTGATTTACGGCCGCCATTACATGTTTATTTTTCTGGAGCACGTGGTTTAGAGGGATTTGAAGCATATCCTCTATTTAGGCGTAATCATACTCCAGCCTTACTGTTTACGGATCCGCGCTTAGCAATGGGACAGTTTTACACCGGTGAGGCAATTGAAAGTCAGATCAAGGACACGATTATTGTAACATTGAAGAAATTAGGATTTGATCGTCAACAATTAGTATTGAATGGGATTTCAATGGGAACATATCCGGCAATTAAACTTGGGGCTCAATTATCTCCTTATGCAATTAACGTTGCCAAACCAACTGTTAATTTAGGACAAGTTGCTTTACGAGCCCGTCTAGAACGACCAGACGAATTTGATACAATCTTTGATATCGATCGGCAACTGGTAGCGTCTTTAACTTCTGAGCAACTTGAACAATTAGATATGGATTTTTGGAATTTAATGAATCAAAATGACTTAACTAAGACGCGGATATATGTTGGGTATATGAAAAATGATGATTATGATAATTTGGCAATGAAAAAAATGCAGGAAAATTCAGCTATTCAAAGTGCTCAACTATTTGTTAGTAAAGGATTTCCTGGACGCCATAATGATAATCGTGCAGTTGTTCAATGGTTTGTTAGCCGGCTTACGGAAATAAATAATGCTTTTGGACGAGGAGAATAAAAATGCAGCAGTTTATTAATCAAGGATATTGGGAATCGTCAAATGCCTATTCTGCGGGTTCAGATATTAAAATAAATTCTGATTATAGCGTTTTATTTCATAACTCGCTCATGGCACCAGGAAAAGTAATTATGAGTTGGAATTCTGTAAATTCATATCAGGCAACTAAATTGGTCCCGCAATTACCAATTCTCCGCAATAATCATAAATACCGTTTAAGTGTAAATGCAAAGGCAGCGCCGATTTACTCATTAATTATTCGGTTGACCTTTTTTGACGCGCAGGAACATGAAATTGATCATGTCGAATTTCAGCAACGGTCAATTGAATTTGTTTATCCCCCCGAAGCTGTGCAGTATCGACTAGAATTGATTAATAATGGACTTACTGATTTAACTTTTCAACGGTTTGAAATTTGTGATGCCGATCTTCCAGTCAGCGTTCATGAGGATGTTTGGTTTCATGAACCAATAAATGAAGATGTAAAAGGAAAGCTTAATCTGCTTTTAATTGCTGACAATAAAAGGGTTCGCAAAACATATCCAGATTTAAAAAAGTATGAAGATTATAAAATGCAGCCGATTAGTGTTGCATGGCAATCATCAGCTGATGTAGTAGCGATTTTAAAGCAATGGTTGATTTCGAATCGAATCTATGATGCCAATGTTATTAGTACTAATCCGAAGTTAGATCAAGTAGTATTGGAATTAAAGATGGAACTTTCCACCATCAATGCAGTCGTTACTAATCAGACTGACCCGCAATCGCAAATTGCCGATGTGATTTATCCATTACTGCCACCTACTACTTGGAGTTCCCCAGTATTGGTTAATCCAGACTGGCCAATTATCTTTTCGGTCATTCAAGAAATAAATTCAAAAGAGGGATAAGATATGACGTACCCCAATTTTAGGTTACAAAAAGTAAAACATACCCTTGCTAAAGTAAATGCATTAACCGCTGAAATGCGAGGGATGAGCGATGAAGAGCTTAAACATCAAACTGTTCTATTAAAAAAAGAATTAGCTAATGGTAAAACAGTTGATGATATCTTACCACGGGCATTTGCGACCATTCGGGAAGCGGACTACCGGATTTTAGGAATGTTTCCATATGATGTGCAAGTTATGGGGGCGATTGTCTTAAATCAAGGTAATATTGCGGAAATGAAAACTGGGGAAGGTAAAACTTTAACAGCGACAATGCCTCTTTACCTAAATGCGTTGACTGGTAAAGGAGCGATGCTATTAACACCTAATGGTTATCTTGCCCAACGTGATAAAGAGCAATTGCAGCCAGTCTATGAGTGGTTAGGGTTAACAGTAAGTCTTGGCTTTACAAATAGTGATCAGAAACCATTACCACAAGTAAAAAGAGAATGGTATAACTCTGACATTGTTTATACGACAGCTAGTAGTCTGGCATTTGATTACTTATTTAATAATTTAGCAACACGTATTGATGACCAATATTTACGACCATTTAACTATGTAATCATCGATGAAGTTGACGCAATTTTACTTGATGAGGCAACTTCACCTTTTGTGGTATCAAGTACTCCCATGGTTCAATCAAATTTATATCGGTTGACAGATGATTTTATTCACACTCTCCAACCCGAAATTGATTATAAACTGAATGAAGATCGAACCGCAGTCTGGCTTACATTACATGGAATTAGACAAGCACAGCGCTTTTTTCGTATTACTGATCTATTTACAAATAGGTATCGGGAAGTATATCGTCATATTATCCTTGCCCTACGTGCTCATTTTATTATGGAAAATGGTCATGATTATTTAGTTAGCGAAGGGAAAGTTGTTTTACTTGATGAGGCAAATGGTCGGTTAAAAAGAGGGGTAAAGGTCAGTACAGGGTTGCATCAAGCAATTGAGGCAAAAGAACAGGTTGATCTTACTCCTAACCAACAAGTAGCGGCTTCAATTACCTTTCCTAGTTTGTTTGGTTTATTTAACAAAATTGCTGGAATGAGCGGAACTGTCAAAAGTGATGAGCAAGAATTCTTTGAAGTGTATAAGATGCGAGTTATTCAGATTCCAACTCGGAAAAAGGTAATCCGTCGAGATTATCCAGAGCAAATTTATTTAACAACTCGTCAAAAGTTAATACATGCCCTTGATGAGACAATTGAGCTTCATAAAGCAGGGCGTCCGGTTTTATTAGTGGCTGGTTCGGTAGAAAATTCAGAAATAATTTCTGAATTATTGTTGGATCAAGGAATTCCTCATAATGTCTTGAATGCTTTTAATGTTGCAAGAGAAGCTGATATTGTAAAAGATGCCGGACAAAGAGGAGCGGTGACTGTTGCTACCAATATGGCTGGCCGAGGAACTGACATCAAACTCGGAGCCGGAGTCAAAGAATTAGGCGGCCTTGCAGTTATTGGTACTGAGATGTTACCAACGCGAGTGAAATTACAACTTGCTGGACGAGCAGGACGTCAGGGTGATCCGGGCTCAAGTAAATTTTATATTTCTCTAGAAGATAGCTACCTTGCTAAGAACAGTACCAAACGGTTCAAAAATTATTATCGTCAATTACAAAAGAAAAAGACTGATAAACAGTTACGTAGTCCGCGTTTAAAAATGAGTATAGCAATGCTTAATGACCGGGTAGCTGCTAATCAGCAAATGGCACGCAGCAATGTCAATAAGAATGAAATTGCATTAAAAATTCAGCGTAAGTATCTTTATGATCGGCGTGACCAGTTAATGAGAACAGCACATTTAGAAACAGAAGTTGGAAAATGGTTAAGCAGAGGGATTTCTCTTTACCTTGATAAAAAAGTAAAATGGAATGCCCTAGAATTACGACATTTAATGAATCAACATTTTACTTATGATGTTGTGGATTTGCCGGATAATCTAGAATTAGACCACAAAAAAATACAAAAATATTTAGAGCAATTTTGTCAAAAAGAGCTAGAACAGAAAGCTAAAGTATTAATTAATAGCGAACAATTAAATCAGTTTTATCGTTCAGCTTTATTAAATGCGCTTGATAGTAGCTGGACTGACCAGATGGCTTATTTATCGAAACTATCAGTTATCGTTCAGCCATGGACAACAGCACAACGGAATCCTAAGTTTATGTACCAAGAAAAAGCTTATCAAGCATTTGAAAAAATGTTTGATACTGTCGCCAAAAAAGTAGTTGATAACTTAATGCTAAGTACTATTAGATTAAATAAAGATAATAATTTAATTGTTCATTTTAATTAATGATGGAGGAAAGTATGACTGTATATAATATTAATTTAGGAATTGGCTGGGCCAGTAGTGGTGTCGAGTATGCTCAGTCATATCGTGCACAAGCATTTCGTAATCTTAACATTTCAGCAAAGTTTGTTTTTTCGGACTTGATTTTAGGAAATAATATTGCCGATCTAACTGCTAATCTAGGTTTTAATGCTGATCAGATTATTTGGCTTTACAACTTTTTTACTGATATTAAAATTGCTCCCTCAACCTTTTTACTCGATACTTTTGTTGAGCAGAATCATCTTGAGCAGCGAAATTTTAGCCTTCTGCCCAATAATGGCACGAAAGAGTTGCAATACAAATCTGAAGAAGAAAAATTAACGATCGTGCCACGCTATAACAATCGAGAGAAACAGACGATTGATCAGGTCACTTATATTTTTAACAATCGACTAATTAAACGTGATTTCTATTCGTATACAAAATATGCCACAGAATATTATTCTGGAGAAGAAAAGGATAATCAGGTTATTTTTCGAGAATTTTATAATGAAAATGGGACGATTGCGTATACTCAACACTTAGATGGGGATGGTCACGAATTATTTGAATTTCCTGATCAAAATTATTATTCAAAAACTGATCTTTATCGTGAAATGCTTCGGAAATTTAATTTTAAAGCTGATGATATAATTATTCTTGATCGAATGGATGAAGATAAGCAGTTAGTTAATGGCCAATTGATTTTTGAACATCATTTACCAGCAAAACTGGTTATCCCTGTTCATGCTGACCACTACGACAAGCATTATACAAATGATCATCAAGTATTATGGAATAATTTTTATGAATATCAATTCATGCATTATCAAGATGTAGCTGCTTATGTCGTTGCGACTGATCGACAACGTGATTTGCTAGCTAGTCAGCAAAAGCATTTCAACCACGCTAAACCACAAATTAATACTATCCCGGTTGGTAGTTTGGAACACTTGGTAAAGCCAAAAGGGACCCGTAAAAAACATTCTTTAATTACTGCTTCTCGATTAGCCAACGAAAAACATATTGATTGGGTTATTGAAGCAACCGTTGCGGCACATAAAATAGTTTCGGACCTAACCTTGGATATTTACGGCGAGGGTGGTGAACGGAGTCGGTTGCAAAACTTAATCACAAAAAATAATGCTGATTCTTATATTAAATTAATGGGGCAACATGATCTAAAGGATGTTTATCAAAAGTATGAGACATATATTGCGGGTTCAACTAGTGAAGGTTTTGGATTAAGCTTAATGGAAGCAGTGGGTTCAGGTTTATCGATGATTGGGTTTGATGTTCCCTATGGTAATCAGACTTTCATTGTAGATCAACAAAATGGTTATTTATTGCCATATACTGAAGATTGGAGTAATTCACGTAAAGAACAATTACTAGCTGATGCTATTGTTAAAAACTTTACTGAAGCCGACTTAACATCTTTCCATGAAAAATCATATTCATTAGCTGAGTCGTATTTGACTAAGAATGTTGCTAAACAATGGCAGCAATTGATAGGAGAGTTACAGCATGCTTAATTTATTTGATAACTTTGATCAAGCTTCATTTGATTTTCTTCGCTCTCAACGAACTGCTCAGATTAAAATCCCAACGGTAGTAATTAATGATGATGGATTCTTACCACCCGAAGTTGAGTCACCGATCAAGTATTGGGGTAACTATAACGTAAACAAAAAGCCCTTATATTTTGACCATCTTTCCTTACCACGTTACTGGCGGATTTTGAGCACAGCAGCCCAGGGACATATATATGATCTTGATAAGAAACGGGCAGATATTATATACCAAGCTACTGACAATACTCGTCAAGTAAAAGAAGTTCGTTGGTTGAATAATAATGGTAAAGTTAGCTGGATTGACCATTATAATCGTTATGGTTATCGTTTTGCCCAAACTTATTATCGAAACGAACAGCCAGCATGGCGAAAATATTATGATAAAAAGAACCGTGTTTTTCTTGAATGGAATCTTATTGCTGGTGATTTCTTTTTAGATGTTGATGGGGGGTACCATTTTCCATCATTAATTGAACTTGTTAAATATTATCTTCAGACTCGTCACTTTAAGCTTGATCATATTTTTTATAATACTTTAAACCAAGGGTTAAGTGTTTCGCTGAACTTACCTGCAGATGGTAGTGATACTTTATTTTGGCATGAACCGCTAAGTGGGGATGAATTACCGGGTAACATGAAATTCTTAATGGAAAATAGTACACGGACCAAACATATCATTTTTCAACGATACACTGATTGGCAACGAATTGGCGCTAACCTAAAAAATAATCACGTTGACTTTGGATTCCTCGGGACTATCTACCCGCATCCACGGGCTAATCAGTTACGCCCGCAAGCTTTGATTCTTACTAATTCGGATGAGATAGTTGAATTATCAACTCTTATCAAAAATTTGCCTAACATTAAGTTTCATATTGCAGCTGTTACTGAGATGTCGGGTAAATTATTAGCTTATCAACAATATGAAAATGTCGAATTATATCCTAATGTTAGTTCTGCACGGGTTAAACAATTGATTGCAGATTGTGACATTTATTTAGATATTAATCGTCAAAATGAAATTTTGGATGCTGTTCGTGGCGCTTTTGAGCAAAATATGCTAATTGTTGGTTTCGATGAAACGCTCCACGAACCACAATTCGTTACTCCTCAGAACATGTTTAAAGTAAACGAGGCCCAGAAAATGAGTAAACATATTATGGCAGCCTTGCTAAAGCCGGCATTGATGAAAGAGCTTATCGATACGCAGCGTCAACTAGCTAGTGAGGTTAGTGTACAAGATTACCAAAGAATGATTGGAGCCTTGCAAAGTGAATAAAAAAGAAGATCATGATCAACCACAATCGCTTATTCAACAAGATGCTTTGAAACGTTTAGAAAAAGTAGAAGAAGAAAAGCGACAACCTTATAAAAAGAAAAAAGAGCCAATTAACTTTCGTTCCGTCTTAATGACTTTACTTTTAATTTTAGTTGTTGGAATGATGTTAATAGGATATTTTATTCGTTAGTAAAAAGATCAAGAAGCGAAAATTTGCTTTTTGATCTTTTTAAGTACTTTTAATATCGATATGGGTGCAATTACGCTTATTAGATGTTAAATGAAGTTATCGAATGATTACAGCTGTCCTTTACATAAGAGAGGAAGACGAAATTAATACTTCTATTTTGAGGGAAAAGAGGTGTATCATCGATGATGATAAATAATAATTTTGCTTATCAGTAGATTGATACATACACTGATGATATATAGAGGGGTGGGTTATCTATGGCAAAAAACAATAAAGAACAAGAAGACAAAAGTAAAGTAAAATTATATAAAACTAAACATGGATGGTTTAGTGCGTTAACACGTTTCTTTAAAATATTTGCGTTTAGATCAAAGAGAGAAGTTAAGACAACTGATTTTAATGATTTAGACTCACTAAAGAATATGCATAATTCTGACACGGCGGATGCCTATAAAAAGGGGGCAGCAACAGTTGCAACCTTACTCGGAATTGGAGCAACTGGAGCAGCTAATCCAACAGAAGCTCATGCAGCTACTACTACCGTTGACCAAAGTTCTCAAGTAATTGGTTCTGGCTTAACATCTACTAGTACTTCAGTATCAAATAGTACATCGACTAGTCAATCGAATACTTCTACAAGTGAATCAACAACTAGTACCTCAAATGTTAGTTCTGGTTCAACATCAAGTAGTACCTCAACCAGCGAATCAAATACTTCTACAAGTGAATCGACAACTAGTACTTCAAATGTTAGCTCTGGTTCAATATCGACTAGCACTTCCGCTGCATCTTCACAATCAGCATAAACTAGTACTAGTTTAACTTCATCTTCAACTTCTGCATCGACATCGGGTTCTGGGTCAGCAGCCAGCGAGTCTGGTTCGACCAGCCAATCAGCATCCACGAGTACGTCAGATGCCAGTGCCAGCCTGTCTGAATCGTTGAGCACGTCAACGGCAAGTCAGGCACAAAGCAGCACTTCCACGTCAACATCAACGACAAACGATTTGACGGCTTCGCAAACGGTTGCTAAAGCTCGGGCGCTGACGTTGCGGCTGTTTGCTGCATTGAATACGACGGTCAACACGTATGGCACGCCAATCATCAGCAGCGATGGCCTGTCAGTAACGTATTACGGTAAAGGGACGGATAGTGTATCCAATAATCCTATTTACTACATCGTTAAAGTTACCAACAATTTGAATGGAACGGTTTCCTTTACTATTACATACACGCTAAAGGATCCGATTACCGGAGAAATTTCAGCTGGTCCATCATCGAGATCCGATGTTTACCACTTTGGTAACAGTATTTACGCGAAGACTGCCACTTTCAATATGGGAAGTGGCTACTCAAATGGAACGCTTACTTCAGTAGTAACGCTGGATGCAAACGGTAATACTGTCTATAACATGACAAGTGGCGTACATTTGTACAATACGAGTGGTAATTCTTATGACTTCTACGATCTTGATGCCCAAGGACAGGGATTAACCTACCAAAACATTAATAGTAGCACCCGATACAATAATTACGGAAAAAACAAAGTAATTTCAGAACAGATTACGGTTACTTTTAATTATAATGAATCATCGAGTAATCTGAATTATACGATTGCGCCTTACGTTTCCTATACTAGCGGCTTAAATGAAGGAAATTACTTTACGAATTCTGTTTCTGGTACGGAGCCAAGCAAGTCTAACAGTACTTCAGTGTCACAATCGACCAGCAAGCAGCAAAGTACTAGTGCTTCACGGTCGACCTCAAATGGTCAGTCGGTTTCAACCAGCAAGCAGGTTAGTCAATCCAATTCTCAGAGTATCTCGGCTAGCCAAGCAGCTTCGACGAGTTTGTCACAAAGCGCAAGTAAGTCCGCTTCAGTAAGCGCTAGTGAATCAACTTCAGCTTCGGTAAGCGCCAGCGAAAGCACCTCCGCCTCAGTAAGTGCGAGTGAAAGCACCTCTGCTTCACTAAGTTCAAGTGAAAGTGCTTCAAGTTCAGCAAGCGCCAGTGCAAGCATTTCCTCATCATTAAGTACGAGTGCATCAGTTTCCGCTTCGATCAGTGGTTCAAACTCCACAAGCGATTCACCGGTAAATCCACAACCAGATAATCCATCGACATCAATCAGTGATTCTGAATCAATGTCAATTAGCACTAGCGAATCAATTTCAGTAAGTGCAAGTGGTTCTACTTCTATTAGTGATAGTGGATCTACTTCATTAAGTGCTAGCGACAGTACTTCTACTTCTATAAGTGGTTCTTCATCTAATGGATCTGAATCTACTAGTGGTAGTCAATCACCAGTAACGCCATTCCCTGACAATAGTGGTTCTACTTCGATGTCAACAAACGGTTCTGGAAATGGTTCAATTTCGTTGAGCTTGAGTATCACTAATAGTACAAATACTTCTAGTCTTGAAAATACAAGTGCTTCCGTAACTGATAAGCACATGACTGTTGACTTAACTGCTCAAAACTCTGTCGAAAACGGCAATGCAAATAAACCAAGTCAGCAAAACAAGAAGCTTCCACAAACCGGTAATGCCAGTCAAACAACGGCTGAATTGCTTGGTCTAATGTCATTAGAAGCAGTCTTGCTCTTGTTAATTGCGAAGAAGAAAAAGCACAACGAAGATAAATAATTAGGTGCATACAAAAAGCAACCCCTAAGCTGGAAATTCCAACTTAGGAGCTGCTTATGTCAAGGGCGGTTTTAAATTGTCATTTTATAGCGGTTTAAAAATGTATGAT
>OGIR01001157.1_pt1 | contig 15804 bp, 14 predicted proteins | sample 1571831 | NCBI WGS metagenome assembly OGIR01 (sample SAMEA2582124, study PRJEB24529) | metagenome | biome: Human gut stool | place: China | collected 2011 | reverse complement strand
GAGGGTGCCGGTATTCTGCACCGGTCTCGGAAAGACACGACAAATGTCTTGCCGGGCGTGTAGGTGGACATCAATCATTGCCCCCTACATTCCGGCAAGACATTTCCAGTATCTTCGGTTAGTTTATTTCACCAATACTTTCCTGCCTTTGTGTATGTACAGTCCTTTTACGGGCCGCACAACGCGCTGCCCTTGCAGGTTGTACCAGACATCATTGGTCGATGTGCCCGTTGACAGCTGTGCAGCCTTCAGTGCCGTTGTTTCGTCATTGGCCGAAGAGGTTGCTTTGGCCTGCACCGCACCCTGCTGTATCTTGATGTGTCCGAACACCACCTCCAACCAAGTGCCGGGATTGCCCTGCCGGTCGGCCACGGGTGTCCATCGGAAATGATAGTAGTCCGTAGAGGGCGCGTGGAAGTGTACCACGCCGCGACTGCTCGCCGCTGTCGATGCCGAAAGGTTTTTCTCCACACTCTTGTCGCAACTGATGACTTGCGACCCCAGCACGCGATTGCTTCTGTCAAGCACTTCACACTTGACAAAAGGCGAACCGGCCCATGCCACGGCATGATAGGAGAGGGTGTAGTGTCCGGCTTTGAGCGACAGCCCGTAACCGGGAGTAGTGCCATACTCGGCATAGCCGCCTTTGGTGGCATCGCTCTGGCGAATGTAGAGTCCGGTGGAAATATCTCCGCCTCCGCTAAAGCTGAATGTGCGTGGGCCGGAACCGGCCGAACCGGTGGTTGCCTTGCGGTCGGCATCCACAACGGTCCATCCCTCCGGCACTTCACCGCCCTTGTCGAAAGCAAGAGGATTGCCCTTGGAGTGAAGTGCGATGTTGCCGATGACGACCTCGCGCCATTCACCGCCATTGCCCTGCTGATCGGCCACGGGCGTAAATCGCACACGGTAGTTGCCTTTCTGCATCGAGTAGAAACTTAGGCCTATGCGTGTGCTCCCCGTGATGCGGGCATTGCGGTTACGCACGATGTTGGGCCGGACAGCCACAATGGTTGAAGCCAGAATGTCACCTGTGGGGTCGAACACCTCACATTTGAGCCACGGTTCTCCCGTCCAGGCTATCGCATTGCAGGTGAGTTCGTATTCACCGAAAGCGAGCGGCAGCAGATATCCGTTTTTACCACCATACTCTATGTAGCCGGCCTTCGACGCACTGACCTCCCTGACATAGAAACCATGCGCGAATTCACCACCGGCAGCAAACTGCATCAGGCGTGGCCCGTTTTGTGTGGTTCCCTCACTACATTCGACTCCATTGTCAACCACTGTCCAGCCGGCCGGCACTATATCGCTCTGTACCGGCCACGGCTTGATGAGATTGCCACCTGTATTGTTGTTGGCAGGTGGCAGAGTGGGGGATGTGCCACCGCTTCTCACGGCAAAGTCTTTCTTGGAATACTCGTAATACCAGTAGAAGCAAGTCTTGGCACACGCCTCCGTGTTGCCGCCGAAAGCATCTGTCACCCGACCATCTTTCAAGTATTGATCCACATCGAGATAGTCGTCGGTGCTGGTGAGCGTCATGCTGATGTTGCCGTAGTGGTCTTTCACGGCTTTCCATGCGTTGCCCCACTTGCTTGTGGTAGCCGTCCCCCATGTGCCGAGGTTGGCGGGTACCCACTGGCCGAACTCATTGTATTTCCCGGCTCCCGGCTTTTCCGGACTCCAGTCTATTTCAGACACGAGAATGGGCTTTGATGTCACCACAGGCACTTGTGCCTTGAAGTTACGGATGAAAGCCTGATGGTCATAGCTCTTGTCGCTTGCACCATACCATCCCGGATACACATGCACGGCATATCCGTAATTGTCGTCGCTGATGGGGTAGGTGGCATAGCTCTGATATTGTGACTGATAACCCGTTCCGGGAATCCAAATGATGCCCTTGAATCCGTTGGCCCGGATAACGTCGACGATGGGTTGGAAGTAGTCGTGGAGTGCCCGGGGCGAACTCTGACCGTCAGATCCATACACATGGACGGGTTCATTGGCCAGTTCGAGTGACACCACACCGGCATGTTTTTTCACGCCGGCATGAGCCGAAACAATGCGCCACACCGTTTTCAAGTATTGTTGGTAGGCATCGCCCACGCGCAGGTCTTTAGGGCACACGCCCGGTGGACGCATCACCACATAGAGTCCGTGGTTCAAAGCCTTTTGGGCGATAGGCCAGTAGAGCGTGTTGAGATACTTCTGTAAGCGGGTGGAACTGAACCGCGAGATATTAGCTTCTCCCTGTTCGCTGCCCGTCTTGGGCTTGGCGGGATCGTTGGTCCAACATGGATCCAAATGCAAGCGGAAGATGTTGCAATAGGTGCCCTTTGCAGGATTGGCGATGCCGGCAAACACCTTTTCAAAATAGTCGATGCAAGCCGGCACGGTGGCATCTGTACACTGTTGTCCCCATCTGTAGTGGTTGAAATAGGGGTTAGGCGTATCCATCACCCCGTGAAGCACCACCTTGTTGCCATGCTCGTCGTTGAGCTGGTTACCATTCACATGCAGTGGAGCCACGACTCCAAACTGCGCGAAGGCCTCGAATGGCATCACCGCCACGGCCATCGCAAGTAGAAAGTTTTTCATCAAAATCAAATTAAATTTTGGTTATTATATCGCCGCAAATTTATTCTTAATTTTTGTCAATGGCGTTGCCCATTGTAACGAAAACTTTCCTTCAGCTATCATTTTCACATTTGCGTGTCGCCTATGATTGGTGTCACAAAGTTTTTTGTTGTTTTCTTGTCATGGTATTTTGTTGTTTTTCTGACATGAAAAAAGGCGTAGGCCGGAATTTCTTTTCCAACCTACGCCATAAGTATTGCCTGCTGTTGTTGCCTTATCTATTCAGGATTATTTCATGAAGATTATGTGGAGAATGTCGAGTATATATGGAGGGTGAAAATCATAAATGATAAATGAAGATCATACCGAGGAATCAAAATTATACATAAGGAGTGTGTCTGAGAAGATTTCTCCCATTCTCATTTCTCTCGTGTACTCCCGCTCTCATATCTGACAGCAAAATGACAGCACTCCATAATTTCCTGTCATTCATAACTACCTGTTTTATATCTACTTATGCCGAAAATGACAGCAACGACAGCAAATAAATGAAACAACAAAATAGAGAGTATATTCTATTTATCTCTCCACGGATTTTTGTATATTCCAAGAAGCTGTCGGGCAAAATAATAGAAAAACTTTATGTCATCAATGAAGTAGCGTCTGAAAAGGCGTCGAGGCTCCAAGAGAAATCTATAAAACCATTCCATCCCTATCTTTCTACAAAAGGCGGGAGCCCTTTTAAGCGTCCCTGCCTCAAAGTCGATAGTAGCACCTAAAGCCATCCATATTTTGACATTTGGCATTAGGTGTTTATAGCGGAATATCCATTTTTCTTGTTTGGGAGCTCCCAGCCCTACTAATACAACATTAGCCCCATTGCGGTTGATAATATCCGCTATAGTGTGGCTTTCGGCTTCATTTATATGGAAAGATGGGGAGTGTGTACCAACTATTCGCCTTTTGCCTAAGCGTTTGTTGATATGCTCCATTGCCATTTCGGCAACTCCTTGCCTACCTCCAAGAATAAAGATCCTGCAATCATCATCATCTTTGTGAAACTCATAAAAATCACGAAAAAAACTGCTGCCGGCAATGGCCTTGTGGAAAGGATGTTCAAGGATGTTGGAAAGAAAGTATAATATCTGGCTGTCACAGATGATCCAATCGGCCTTCTTGTATGCTTCATAAAATAATCTGTCTTCTTGTAGTTTTACAAGATGATCAAGGTTAGGAGTAACCAATACCCCTTCATGCAAATTCTCTAACAGTTCCCGTGTGTGGATGGAGAGAATATGGATGTTAAGTATTTCTATCTTTTCCAAGACCGGTTATTTGGCTGTGAATTTTTCCCATATAAACTTAATGGGAAAAACGAAAGCTGCTTTTGCATAACGTTTACGAGTGTGCGGTTCCTTATACATGCGATAGAGAAAGCGCAGACCATAGTCGTTAATCCATTGAGGATAATAATCGGCCTTGTTTTCTGCCGTTTGGTGGATAAATCCACCACAGGTGAATCCGATGCCCTGAAAACCTGCTTGTTTCACTTTGAGCAAGAATCTCTCCTGTATGATGATGCCCATACCCACAATGAGAAAGTCCGGATTCATTTCTGCAAGTTTACGAGCCTCGTCTTCCATTTCCTTTTCATCGGCAAAATAGCCATTGCGGTAATAGGAGATATTCAGTTTCGGATATTTCTGCCTAAGCGTCTGAATAGCTTTTTCTAATGGTTTCTGTTTGGTGGCTACAATGGCAACATCTTGGTGGTGTGACGATGCGTGCCCAAACAGTAGGGGAGCCATAGAGGTCATATCAAAACTTCGCCTCTCCACGCTCGTGCCATACAGAATCTTGATGGCTTTCACCAGCAATCCGCCGTCGGCAAATATGCCGTCAAAATCGGCAAACAATTTCTTGTTTCTTAACGCATCAAGGTAGGACACAGGATTGAGGAAAGTGTAGAGCTTTCCTTTATTTGAACAGAGTTCATCCGGTTTCAAGATGTTAGTTTCAATCACCTTATTGATTAAAGCGGGAACTTTTATCGGTTTCATGGGGAAGATGCAGAATAGAAGACTTGTATTTGCCAAAAACTTGCGATGATCTTAATGAATTTTGATACAGGAAAGGACTATCTCTTTCTTCTTTTGTTTCATTTAGAGTTTGCTGAAGTAGTCTTGATAGTCTCTTTTAAATTTGTCAAAGGTAAAATTATCTAAGTACATATTTCTACTGTTTTGAGACATCTGTTTATATTGTTTTGAATTATTTTTGGGTAGAGAATTTAATGTTTTTATCAATTCTTCCCAAGAATTACAAATGAAAGCATTGTAGTCTTCTCTCGCTATTTCCAAGTTTCCTCCCACATCATTACAAATGATGGGGTTTCCCATCATTGTTGCCTCTATTAACGAAATCGGGAGGCCTTCATATTCTGAATATAACATGGAGTAATCTACAATATCCAATAACTCATGTATGTTATCTTTAAATCCGAGGCAAACAAACCTGTCATCGCCTTGGGTTTTTTCTCTCAACACTTGATAATCAGGACCATCTCCGGCGAAAAGTATTTGTATATTCGGAGACAAATCGTTTTTCAGTTGATTAAATATTTCTATTTGCCTTTTCAACGGATAAACCTTTGCGGCATATAGAATGGTGATTTTTCCTTCTTCTTTACCCTGGTGAAAAGTGGTGAAAGCGTCTTCTACACAATTATAGATTTTAGTGATTTGCGATAATGGAACTTGAAAATATTGCGTTAAGTTTTCTACACATCGGGTAGATATGGTGATGATATGTTTAGGAAAACAAGTTAACAGCCTATGACCTTTCAATAAACTATGATGGATATAGACTATGGTAATATTTTGAAAAAATAAGTTGTTTAATATTTCGAATAGGATCAGATACTTTCTTTGATGTAGAATGACTATAGAATTCCTAAACATAAAAGGATTTTTCAGTTGTACATAGTCTTCTCGTTTTATTTTAAGAGCAGCGTTTATTTCTTTATAATTAAATTGTCCTACAATTTTTGTATCAAATGTCCCTTTTAATGCTTTATGGATATCAAGTAACACCTTTTGGATTCCTGTGACTTGATTTAATTCGGAATTTACAGAGAAAACCTTTTTCATTTAATAAATGGCTGATTTTTGTATGAACGACTTTTAACAGTTACTGTTTTTTTCTTAGAGAACTTTTAAGAAATTCAAGTGATGAATTCCTCAAACGATTTAATATTTCATCAACCCTTTCATAATTAATAGTTGTAGTAAGAATCTGTTTCATATCTTTGAATGTGCTCGTCTCGTTTAGAATCCGATCTTCAAGTTCCAATAGCTTTAGTAATGAAATGATACGAGTAGCTCTTTGGGGATCTCCAATGCAAAAGACAAACTGACGATGATACAGAATAGAAATGACTACCCCGTGAAAAGAATCTGTAATAACATATTTTGCTCCGGCAATGCGCTTTATCCACCCCTCAATGCTCTCCGGATAGGAATGTCTGTATCCTGTAATCTGCCGAATTGATCCGATGCTTCGACAAATGATGCCCATTTGTGATGCTATCTGTTTCACTTTCTTGTAGAAAGGTGTAGAGTCAATGAGTTTATATGTTATAATTTCATCTTTCTCTTTAATATGTCCCGTAAGCTCCGGATAAGAAGTAAACAATAAGACCGGATCGACAACTAAAGTTGCTTCTTTTCCAAATTCCTTTTTCAATAGCTCCAAACCAGTTTGCTCCCTTATAGAAAGAAAATCAAACCTGTCAAGCCCTTTCCGAACCTCTTCTTTCTTTATCCACGGTGTGTCTTCCCAAACGGTTTTCCCTATACTTGCAGAGTATGAGCCCCGCCGCACATGATTATCTCCAAAGTCAAGGAAGTATCCTTTTGCCTTATCTTTAGAGATGTCTGGATTCCATGTTTGATCACTTCCTATCAGATAGCAATCGGCTTTTGGCGGATTCTTAACAAGTTCTTCGTACGAGGAATAATTCTGAGAAAAATGATGAAAATATTTCTTTCTGAACCGATTAAATTTCAAATGCTTAGGAAACAAAAGAAGATTTTTGATTTTTGAGCGTTTGGGCTCGTCAATCACATAGTCAACGAGTATTACTTCATGTCCCAACGACTCTAACACCTTGATGGTAGCATACGCTTGAAGTGTTGCTCCATAATTATCGGCAGCGAAATATGTGAATAATGCTATTTTCATTTCTTATTATAGAGTTTTTTTCTACCATAAAGAATCATATACAATCCGCTTCTTTCGGCAAGTAATGTGAGCCAATGCTTAAACGTTATATTCAATTCGGTCTTTAGGCTTGTTGTTTTATCATTATATCCCCCATCAAATTCAGGAATGGATTTTCTCAATATTTTATAGAGTGACATGCGAGCTTTTTGGCGAGTTTTTTTACTATTGAGATTGAAGCGTTGAGATAGCTTGATTTCATCTGTAGAAACATCAGCCAATGTCATTGCACCATTTTCTCCCATATCCTTAATGATATTTTCTGCTTTTTTGTTTCTGCATATAATCATTGACCATGGACTCATGTCCTCCTGAAATCGTTGTATCCAAGCATCTCCGCAGGCTATATCAGCTAACTCGCCTGTTGCATCAGGACAAACAAAACAGCGGTGCATTTTGCTATACCCATTCAAACCGACATATTGCGGGTATGGCGTAGCTGCTGTCTTCCCATTGTTTTCTATAAATAAAAGCCCTCCAGGCTGTCCTTCACCGCGAAATCGGAATGTTTTGAGATTATAGTAATCTATCTTATGAATTTCTGCAAGTCTTTTGATATTCTTAAATGATTTAAAACCTCCACAAAAGTTTGCTATTGTGAAAACAATCTTAGATTTGATATAGTCAGGGGTAAATTCTTGAATGTTTCTAATCCCCGCAATGGCACACGGTGTCGCCATAATAGCCACTTTCCCCGTATAAGTATGTAATTGTTCCAGCAGTCCACTTAAATCGACAGGACAGTATTTGCTTCCTTGCGATTTTAAGATTTCTATTTTACTGTCAGTTAAAAATGAGCGAGTGTGCACGCCTTTTCGGTCACAATAGAATTGTGTTACAGCAACTTTATCTACAATACCTTTTTCTAAAAGATACATCAATATATGCGTGATCACCCCCCCGGAAGAAGCATTTTTTAAAATGGTAGTATCATTGGTATGAGCTGCTGTAAGATATTGGAAATATCCCAACATAGGGTCATACTTGCCTTTCCCATACAATTCTTGTCCTTTAGCGACAATATTATATCCTTTTCCCGGGCACACTTTGGCTGCAATACTATCTTGTCCTAAACACGTGTTTTGAGGGGTTGGACAATCATTTTTCTTATTAAACGCAATATCAACAATATTTTTGTCTATAGAGCAAATCCCACACCCCATACACAGATTATGCTTTACAACGTACTGAATATCTAACATAAATTTACAGCTTATTTAGATAGCTGATATATTTATCGGCTATCGCTTGTAACGAATAATTGTTTTTAACATACTCTCTTGTTGAAACAAGTAGTTCTTGATATGTGTCTTTAGGCATTAAGAGTGCTTCCCTCATACATTCCTTAAGACTATTAACAGATTCAGAACGGAAAAAGAAACCATTTTCACTTTCAGTCACAAACTCTTTAAACTGGGGTATATCTGATACTATCACAGGTACATTATAATTAAATGCAACTGTTATGGCTCCACTTTGTGCTAAATCTTGATAGGGGAGGATTAAGTAATTGGCCTCGGCAAAGATTTGGGGAATGTTCTTGTCCTCTATAAATCCAATTTTAAGGTCGAAAAGATGTTGATATTTAATTAACTTCTGGTATCTTTTCCAGTGTGGGCAGTTACCCGCAATTGTTACTTTAAAATGGATTTTTGTTTCTTCGTATAACTGTTGGGAAGCTAAGATTAGCAAATCAATTCTTTTATACTGCCGGATATGACCAAACGATAAAAAATTGATTTGTTTTAGTTCTTTCTTTTGCTCTATCTTGCATCCATAGTCTTTTAGTGTGAGGGGTGCATACAATACATTTTTCCCTGTTACTAAAGAATTTAAATATTCTTGTTGATTTCTTGAGAATGTGTGAAAATTTCTAAACGCTTTTAAAAGTTTCATCATGTAGTATCTTGCCAACGCTTCATGTCTGGCACCTTTTGGAGTTTTCACATTGTGAGTGGCAAAGACCGTTTTATGCTTGGACAATTCTTTTAAAGCGGCATAAAATGCAAAGAGTTGTGGTGCAAAGTCACAATAAATGATATCTGTATTTTTGGTCTTTACATAACTGAAGAACTGCCGATACGCAAAGTAGCTAAGAGGGGAGTACCATTTGCTTTTATTATTATAAAATTCTATCTCTAAGTTTGCAGGTTGATGCTCTATAAGTTGATTCAGCATCGTCGGCCTTTGATTACCTGAAATGATCCAACTTATCTTAAAAGTTTTCGCTAATTCCGGTACAATTTGAATGTCGACATCTACAAAATATGTAGGGGTAATCCAAGTAATTGTTTTCATGCTATATTTGTGTATTCTGCCATGCTTGAAGTCCTTGTGTAACTTCTGTTTTCTTTTACGGCCAATGTTTAAGAAATAAGAATTGGATACTGATAACAAAACGGTAAATCTAAGTGGTTGTTCAGTGATTTTATGAGCAATTATAAAAAACGTAATTCAACACCTTATACTATTTTTATAAAAAGGATAAGCAACAGAATCCATTATTATTCTAATAAGAAAAGGCCTCAAAGTAGAGAGCATTTTATGTAGGAGGAGTATAATTTCTGGCAGGCTAAGTAATTTTCTCTGCCTTAATGTCTGCCCCAAAGCAAATTTACTATAAAAAAAATAATGCCCCCATTTTTTCTTTTCAGCAAACTGAAGTAATTTTAAAATGGTATCGTATGTGGCGACCATTTTCCTTTTTAAGGATGTATTAGATGTGTCCGTTGAAATATTGTCTCCACTACTTCTCCACAATACTCGTGAACTGTCTATAGTATATATTCCATTAGCAGCATCTGCAAACTTAATCCAACTTAGGAAATCACTTCCCCATGCCATATCAATATTTACAAATCTCTGTGCGCTATAAAAAATCTCCCTATGAATGATAAATTCAACGACAAAACTTATATACTTCCCCAAACACTTACCATTTGTATAGTTTTGGGCTGATAAAAATGAGGGATAGCCATCATACTGTCTAATCGTATTGCCATTCCGATCAATGCTATTCACATTGAAATGAAATAGCTTTGCTTCAGGATGCAATTTGACCGAATGGAAAAAATCTTCAACGCATGTTGGTTCCATCATGTCGTCATCAGAGAACAACCAAATCCACTCTTCGCCTTGGGACATATCTACACATCTTTCCCATTGAGCCACTAAATTTTTACCACCAAGATTAGTATCAAAGTGCTTATAGACAATTTTTATATCACTCTCATAAGGTTTAATAATCGAGTATAAGTCGTATGGACTATTGTCATCTCCTATGTACAGAGTGAAATCTTTATTTGTTTGTGCCGCAATGGAGTTCAGGGCAGCTTTCAAATAATTTTGTTTATAAGCAGGAATGATGATCGCTAATTTCTCTTTCATATATTCTTCTCATAAATAAGCCAATAAATAGCATTGTAAACTTCCATGTATCAAGGGCTCCTGTAGATAAGGCAAAAAACATAAAGCCACTCATTATAGAAAGGATATTTGCCGATTCTGCCGGATACAGTTTTTTATTTCTTACACCATAAACAATGATAGTCAACATCAATAGCAACTCCAATACAACACCAACCATTCCTCGCTCAATGAGGATGATATATGCATAACTTTCAAACCCGAAGAGTGTATATCCTTGCGTGGTGTATAAATTCATTAGCTTTTTATCCGGACGAAGCTGTTCCTGAACATAATCGGGGCCATGCCCCCATACAGGACTGCTTGAATAAATCATCAAAACGGCCGCAGTCTGCATCTGTCTCATATCTAATGAACTTCCCTCTACGGATGACACTCCCATTACGGTATCGACTAATTGGTCTACTTTACTCTGTATGGAGGGGACAAACAGATAAATGGCTACTGCAAGTGGGATAATACGAAGAACTAAAGTGAATGTCTTTCGAAGTTTATACCTAAACAATACATAACAGGACAACATCATAATGAGTGATGCAAGGGCAGTCCTACTACCACAAATGAGGATGTTTATGACAAGAAGTGACAAAAGAGCCTTTTCGCGCATCGTTTTAAGGTGTGAAAGTTGCAGTGTGGCAAAAATACTACAAATCAGTCCATAGGCGATGGGATGGCTCCAAGTAGATGATATTCTGATTCGATCTCCAAAGCAATATTTTTGGAAATAGCTGAAATAAGATTCCGGATTTGTAACAGCATAGACAGGATTAGCCTTAATAATATAAGTAAAGATGCCGTAGATTGTCGTTACAAATAAAACATAGACAATAGGTCGACTATTAGTCTTTACATTTTTAGTTCCCCAAAATGCTAACAGGAGAATGAAGTAGGAGTCGAGCAAGAAAGCTAAAGGTTTCCACACTCGATAAAAAACAGTCAAATCTTTGTCATGCCAGCCTATACAAAACAGTCCTACAATGTAAACAACAAGAGGAAGAAGGATTGGAAATCTAGTACTTTTATATTCCTGATGATAAATGGCTGAAAGCCAAAAACATAGGATAAAGAAACGATGTGATTGTATCTGTGGAGAATCAATAATTGTTATATTCGATGCAAGTAACAGCATAGAACAGACAAACCAGTTGAACCTGTTTTGTCCAGAATGGATCAGTATCATGATCACACAGAAAATAGAAATTAAAATAAAAAGCATATTTAATTCTTAGTGTTCTTATTTTCTTATCAGTTTCAGAATAAAATGCTTGTCATGGTTGCTGAGCATAAGGAACACCGTCCCCATATATAGAAAAGAGAACAAACTGCCTTTTAAAAGAAATTCTAGCCATACGTTTCCTGATATATTTAGATAACGACATCCCCATGAAATCACAAGTCCTGTCAATAAATATGGTGCGTATGACTTTTGAAATACCTTCCATGAATCTATTTGCATTTTACGGGGCCAATAATATAGATAATAGAAACCGAGTTGTCCTATAAGATAAACAATGTAACCAATGATAGTTCCACCCACTTTGAAATATGGAATTGTAAACCAACAGACAGCTAGACCTATGATGGCTGATACAATCGTATTATACGTAATGGCTTTAATATTAATACCAGAAAGGATTAACGAAGATATAGCCTGATTATGGGTTAGCGTAATAAAGACAAGCCACAATATTAACCACATTGTTAAATACTGATAGTGTGGGCCTACATACATGTCTATGAGCTCAGATGACACACTGACAACCCCGAAGCTAAAAAAGCATAGAGCTATGGAAACATATTTCGTTGCATCATAAGCGACCATATTATAGATACGCTTGTCATTTTTTGCTACAGCCCTGGAGGCAGAGGGCAATAGTATTCCTAAAAAAGAGCCGCCCAACATAGTAACGATGTTGATGATTCCACTAATAACCTTATAATCTGTGACATCTTCAAGCCCACCTTGTAGGCCTAAAAATATAGGTCTGAGATTATAAAATGAAAATTGAAATATTCCAAATGAAAAAACGTTGAGACTGTATGGAAGGATTTCTTTAAAAATATTGAAGTCAAAATGAGGGATAAAGGATATATATGGACATAATTTCTTTATCTTGACAATACAAAACGGAATGACTATGAACATTGAAAAAGTAGTCAGTGCATAGTATAATTCTATGTTAAATTTATATATCAATGTTAAGACGAGAATAATAATCTGCAAACCTCTTGCAAGCAACTTTATTTGTTGCGTCCAACCAACATATTCATTAGCTTGGATTAGTTGGTCAAAACAAGAAGTATACCAACTGATAAATGCGCTAATGGCAAGAATAAAGAACAAATGCTTTAAAATCGTCCCTTGCTCTGTGTCTAAATGAAAGATCTCTTCAGCATATAAGCCGACGATTACCATTATGATAGCATTTATCAATCCAATAAATCCATAAAAAGAAACACTTGTGCCAAATAATCCATTGACTTGGTTAACTTTTCCTTTGGACAGCCAATTTGAAAAGTATCGAATATTTGTAGAGTTTAAGCCCATATCCATCAAATTCAGGTAGACATTGACGGACATTGCCAGCCCTATAAGTCCATAGTTGGATTTACCGAAATAAGAAATAAGTAACGGTATAGAAATAAAACCATATATGCCATTAACTATATTAGCTGTAGTTGTCCATACGGCTCCTCTCAATATTTTTTTTGCACTTCCCATTATATGAGTTTATTCTTTGTCAATATGATGGGCATTGTAGATTCCATTCATTTCCTTTCTGATTCTAAATGCTCGCTTCAAGGTTCCAAAGGCTTCTTTTAGTCCTCGAATTAAATCCGAGTGAAGAGCAAGCCTAGTCAATCCAAGTCCCTTAAAATCCAAAAGACCACCTGTAACCATATTCGCAGCGAAAATTCTCCATCCCACGAAATGCCTCCTGCTGTATTGATAACTCTGCATATTTTTTACACTTTCCATATTAAACACTCTACTGTCGATATATCCAGCGTTTAGTGCAGAAGAAAAAAGTTCGCCCCCTCTTTCCGTTCTAATAAAACAAAAATTTCGTCCCTCTTTATCAGTAAAATCAGGATATCCATTTTTTGTATTCCATGAATCCCCTACAGATATATCTGCAAGTAAACCTATTCCATCTGGACATATTTTACACCGATAAGCTAAATGGCGATTAAGAACTTTTCCCCAACTATCATTGTAACTTATCTCATAGGTATCCCCATCTTTCCAAACAGCTTTAAAGTTTCCTGGCCACCCCTCACCGCGATACTTTAGATAAACTGGATTGTCACTTCGACCAGATTGTTCCCAAAGTTTCTCAGATGCTTTATAGCTGGGCATCCCCGCACAGAATATAGAAATCGTATATTTTATACGTCCTGCGTATTCTGGATAAAGTCTCTTAAAATTATTGATAGCAGCAATATCACATGGCTTCCCTATAAAAGCGTAATTAGACATGCTGCTATCTAAAATCTGTTTAAGTGAGGATAAAGTTAATGCGGGAGCATATCTTGATTGAGCATTTTTTATAATGTCCTCTTTATTTTTAGAAACCTTTAATTCATTGTATAAGAAACTGTCATCTTTTACTCCAACTTGTAAAATACCATCTACAATATGTTTCTCTATTAGATATAATGCTAATGCAGAAGAAACTCCGCCTGAAGCAGATTTAAATCTTAAATATGAATCCTTTGACCATGCTTCTGCAACCTTCTCTACATGTCCCCACAAACCATGTTTCTTGTAATCATGAACCCGTATGCCGGGACACAACTCTCTAATTATATGGTCATCTTTGTTTTTGTCAACAACAGGATAGTTGAAACCGTTTTTAAATAACTTCATCTTACATTCTTTTTCCCCAAGAACAGACGAGCACAGCCCACATCCGAGACAAAGACCATTTTTAACTATTTTATCTATCATTGTACGCAAAAGAACGTTTTTAAGTCATTATGTAAGCGTTTCTTTCGTTCTTCAACAACCGAACAAAGTCGCTTCTGAATTTTATCCTTTAAGGTTATTCTTTGTAAAAAACCATTTTTGATTTTGTCTAACACCACCTCGGTATTATCCACTTTTAAATTAACCATGTGTTCATAATTCAAAGTGGCTTCAAAAAGTCCGTTGAACTTTCTACTATATGCCATAGGAATAACAGGCACACCAGATGAGAAGGCTGCTATTGTAGAGTGCATACGCGCTCCCATAAAAAAATCCATTGAAGATATATAACTTTTAGCTTCTACTGGACTCTTGAATTTCTCCGATAAAACGATAGAAGGGTTACAATATTTGTGAACTATGGTTTCGGCCACAGTATAATCATCTTCTATTTTCTCATTAGAAATGACATGAGGTATCAAATGAAGCTTTACATTAGGTTGGCTAAGAAAATAGTCAATTATCCGGCAGATCATATCTTTGTAATTCTCTTTTAGCCCAAACTGATTATCTTTCGTGTATCCACCATGCCACAACAGCGCAGAAATATTTAGCCCTACATGTATCCACTTCTTATCTAATGATATTGGTGTGTAAGGTAAGAAAAATGCCATATCAATATATTCTGCAATATTTTGTTGTGAGGGAACAAGATTAAGTGCGAATTTAAGACTCTGCTTGTCTCTTACCATTACAACCTTAGCTTGCGCTATTGACTTCCGTCCCTTTTTTTTTGTTTTTGTCTCCTTAAAAGGTCCTATGGTTTGTGGAAGAATACAATAGGGCCTATTACACATTAATGCTTCTTTGTGTATTCTGTCTATTGCCCTGAAACGCCGGCTGCCATAAATATCGGCAAAACTATCTCCTTGGCCTATATCCAAGATATAATCACAATCCCGGTATTTCTTAATACTATTCACATAAGATTTACATTTTATAATATATTTAAGTCCCTCTTTTTTATCTATGGGGATAATATGATGTATTTCTTCATAAGAGATATCCTTGTTCGCTATTCTAATAGTATGATTACCCGCTTCAAAATATCCAGAATCAGAAAGATACAATTTATAACCGACATTCGCTTCGGATAGAATCTTGTCTATCAGATATATAGAAGTGTATGTCAAAGCTACACATCCTAAATTTCCATTATTGATGGGTGCGTTACCCAAAATTATATTTAATGATTTCATATAGACATTCTACAATTATTCCGTTGGTTAAATCGCAATAAAAGCACACTTGCCTTGTCCTGTAGATTTATGATATATAGAAAAAACATCTTTAAACTAACGGAAAAGAAAGACCCTCCTCTCCTTGCTGTGTGACAACGGCAGGGGGTGAAAAGACACCCTGTTCCCAACAAATGTAGGGATGGGCAATGTTGAAGTCCTACGTTCCCGCATGGGAGATGAACGGAGGGGGCTGGATAAAGAGACCTTTAATCGTTAAACAGTATTGGCTTTTAGTGAATAGCCAGTTGTGCAAATGCCGTTTTAGAGGAATTTTCCTTTTTTTGCTGTCTGTCACCCTTATAC
>OGIR01001153.1_pt1 | contig 15846 bp, 13 predicted proteins | sample 1571831 | NCBI WGS metagenome assembly OGIR01 (sample SAMEA2582124, study PRJEB24529) | metagenome | biome: Human gut stool | place: China | collected 2011 | reverse complement strand
GTCACCGCCGTACAGAGGACCAGCGGATGATACAGAAAACTCAGTACCGGATGTCCGGCAAGGAGCGCTTTTACCGCCCGCGTTCCTCCGCAGCCCGGACAGTAGAGCCCGGTCATCAGCTGAAAGAGGCACGGCATCCGGAACGCCGGAATGATCATACTCTGGCTGCGAGTTTCTGGCGCAGTCCGCCGATCTTTTCAGCCGCCGCATCGAATGCATCTCCGGTCATCTGACCAGTCAGCACCGCGAATTCATCTTTTCCTTCCAGGACCATCCACTTCACTTTTCCGAGATTTTCCTCCACAATCTCCTTCTTCTCCGATCTGGATCCCTCAAATCTCGCAAAATATTTTCTCGGAAGCTCGGAAGCTTTGTGTACCTCAAGTTCTTCGCTTCCCCAGCCGATCTTCTCCGGCTCATCGCCAAAACGGACCGCGGAGACCATGTCGCCGACAACCGCGCTGGCGGTCGGGAGCTTTCCGGCTCCGCTTCCGTAGAACATGGAGGTTCCGAGCATGTTTCCGACTACCTTGATCCCGTTAAATACATCGGTCACAGCGTACAGCGGATCTTTGGCATCCACAAGGACCGGTGCAACCTCAAGATACACCTTTCCGTCACGGTTTATACTCGTTCCGAAGAGCTTGATCGCCGCTCCCATGCAGGCCGCATAGCTGGAATCCAGCCCGGTGATCTTTGTAATTCCCTCCGTCGGGATCTTCTCGTAATCGACTTCTTTTCCGGTAGCAACTGCGGTCAGAATCGCGATCTTTCTGCAGGTGTCGTAGCCTTCAACATCCGCCTCCGGATTGCGCTCCGCGTAGCCTAACTCCTGGGCACGCTTTAATGCTTCCTCAAAACTCCATCCCTCTTCATTCATCTTTGTCAGGATATAGTTTGTCGTACCGTTCAGGATTCCGGAGATCTCCTCGATCTCCTCTCCGCCGAGGCACTCGACAAGCGGGCGGATGATCGGGATACCGCCGCCGACACTCGCCTCAAATAAGAAGCTCACGTTCTTTTCTGCAGCGATCCGGATCAGCTCGGTTCCATGAGCAGCGACGAGTGCCTTGTTGGAAGTCACAACGTGCTTTCCGGCAAGCAGGCAGCTCTTCACAAACTCATAGGCCGGTGTGGTTCCTCCCATCGTCTCCACAACGATCCCGATCTCCGGATCATCCACAATCGTTTTCACGTCGTGGATCACAAGTTTTTCGATCGGAGTTCCCGGGAACTCTCTGAGATCCAAGATATATTTTACCTCGATCGGCTCGCCGGCCTTTTTCTCTACAATTTTACAGTTTCGGTCAAGGTCCTCATATACACCGGAACCGATGGTTCCGTATCCCATAATCGCTGCTTTCATCTGTCTATTTCTCCACTCCTAAGATTTTCACGTTCTGTACACCCTTTAAGTGCTCGATCTCCTCCACCATACCGGCCATATTTCCCGTATCAGAGAGGACTTCCACACTCAGGGTTACCGTTGCGTTTCCGTTTACCGGGATCGTCTGGTGGATCGTCAGAATATTGGCACGATAGTCCGCGACAATATGAAGCAGATCGGACAGGAGCCCCGGCTCATCGATCATCTGGGTCACCAGAGTCACCGTCTTTCCTCTCGTATTATCGGAAAACGGAAGAATATCATCTTTGTATTTATAGAAGGAACTACGGCTTAAACCAACCTGTTCCGCCGCCTCCTGTACTGTCAGGTTTTTGTCCGCCTCGAGCAGACGTTTCACCTCAACCACTTTCTGAAGAACTTCCGGCAGTGCTTTATCACGAACTACATAATATTTGTTTTTCTTCTCCATAATCTAAGACCTCGCAAGCTCCATAAGTTTTCCCGCAGTCATCCGGTCATTCCGGTATCCCGCTGCGGATGCATCCTGTCTTTTTTTACTCTGTCACGTTACTATGTGTGCGCCCCAGAGAAACATGTGTGCGTAAAAATCTTAGCATATTTTCCGGACAAATGCAAGTATATGTTTGTCTGTTACGGACATTCAGGCATGTACATGTGTTACGGTATCATACGGAATTTTCAGTTCTGAAAATTCCTACCTGCGAAAAGTAACGTACATGACATAAATAAGCGGAACCTCCTTCATCCAGGTGTCCCGCTCACATATTTTTACTTTTGATAAATTTTCACGATCTTCGAAAACTTTTACTGGTGTTCTTCCAGCTCACTGTTCCGGTGAACGCCTGTGATCGCATACTCAGACCACTCTGCGATATTGGTCGCATGATCCCCGATCCTCTCGTAATACTTTGCGATCATCAGAGTATCCAGGATCTGCTCCTGAGTCGCCTCTCCGTTTAAGATTCCATCTGCAAGCTCTTTCTTGACCTCATCAAACAGTCCGTCGATCACATCATCATAGGCAATGACTTCCTTTGTCTTCTTCAGGTCTGCATTTGTAAAGCTCTCGATGCTCTCCCGCACCATGGATGCGACAGCCTTTGCCATCTCTCCGAGTCTTGTCGCCTTTACCGGCTGTAAAAGATCGGTCGTTTTGATGATCTCTGCGATATCGCCGGCCTGATCCCCGATTCTCTCGAGATCCGTGATCATCTTCAGTGTGGAGGAGATCGTTCTCAGATCGCTCGCCACCGGCTGCTGCTCAAGCAGAAGCTTTAAGCACTTGCTCTCGATGTCGCGCTCCTTCAAGTCTACGTTCGCGTCCGCTGCCAGGATCTTCGCAGCCTGATCCCGGTCCATGTTCATGAGTGCCTCGTATGTTCCGTCGATCATGTCCTCGCAGAGACTTCCCATCTCCGCGAGCATTTTGTGCAGTTCCTCCAGCTGTTTTAAAAATGCATCTCTCATAATCAGCCAAACCTCCCTGTGATATAGCTTTCTGTCCGCTCATCCCTCGGGTTCGCAAACAGTTCCCCGGTATTGTTATACTCAATGACCTCACCTAACAGGAAGAACGCTGTCTTGTCCGAGATACGTGCCGCCTGCTGCATGTTGTGGGTGACGATCACGATCGTATATTTATCCTTCAATTCCATCGCGAGGTCCTCGATCTTCGATGTGGAGATCGGGTCCAGGGCGGAGGTCGGCTCATCCATCAGGATGACTTCCGGCTCCACGGCCAGAGTCCTCGCGATACAGAGTCGCTGCTGCTGTCCGCCGGAAAGTCCAAGGGCACTCTTATTTAAGCGGTCCTTTAACTCATCCCAGATCGCGGCCTGCTTTAAGCTTCTCTCGACGATCTCATCAAGATCTGATTTTTTCGTGATCCCAAAGATCCTCGGACCGTAAGCAACGTTATCGTAGATGCTCTTCGGGAACGGATTCGGCTGCTGGAAGACCATGCCGACCTTGTGGCGCAGCGTGATCGCGTCCATATCCTTAAAGATGTTCTTTCCGTCCAGTTCCACTTTTCCATCGATCTTTACGTTTTCTACCAGGTCATTCATCCGGTTCAGCGTCTTTAAAAATGTGGATTTTCCACAGCCGGACGGACCGATGAACGCGGTGATCTTATGTTCATCGATCTGCATGTTAATGTCTTTCAACGCATGAAAAGCACCATAATGCAGATTCAGCTTTTCGATATCAAATTTCGGAGTTGTCTCTGTCATATCATTTTCCTCTCTAAGCGGATCATCCCGCATGTAACATCCCGGCATGCTCTGCAGCCGGAACCTTTTAAGCTGTCTCGCCGGAGCTCTTCTTCTTTAAGTAATGGCTCCATACATTCGCGCCGATGCTGAACGCCAGCACCAGGATCATGAGAACTGCGGAAGCTGTGTTCGCCAGCGCTTTGTCCTGACCATTTACCTGCAGGTTCCAGATCTGGATCGACAGGGTCTCTGCCGGCCGGAACGGATTGAGCGGACAGGTCGGAGCTGCCAGGTTCCAGTTGCCCCAGCGCAGGTCGCTTCCGGATCCTGTCGTGTAGAGAAGTGCTGCCGCCTCACCGAATCCACGACCGGCCGCCAGGATGACGCCGGTCCTGATGCGCGGGAGACATGCCGGAAGAAGCACATGAAAGATGGACTGCCACTTTGTTGCTCCAAGACCGAGACTTGCTTGAAAATATCCCGCCGGAAGTCCCTTGATCGCGTCCTCCGTAGTCGTTGTGATCAGCGGAAGTGTCAGGATCGAAACGGAAAGTGCGCCTGCCATCAGGCTCTTTCCCATTCCGAAGAATACGAGGAATACCAGGTATCCGAACAGTCCGACAACGATGGACGGAAGGGAGGAAAGCGTCTCGATACACATTCTTAAAAACTTTGTCATCTTTCCCTGCTTTGCGTACATGGCCAGGTAGATCCCGGCGCAGACGCCGAGCGGTACGGATACAAGAAGTGAAATAAATACAAGGTAGATCGTGTTGAATAACTGATTTCCGATGCTGCCTTTTCTCGCGAACCGGAACATTTCCGGCGTTGCTCCCATGAGACCGCCGATGATGACTTTACCGGCAAACCCAATGAGCAGCGCGAAGAAGAAAACTGCAACCAGGTAAAAAACAACTGTCATAACGCGGTCCACGCTTCGTGAACATCTGATCTTATTTTCCATTGTTTACTTTTCCCCCTTTGCCGCAGACTGTTTTTCTTCTTTCTCCGGTTTCACTGCTGTCACATGGTGGATCAGGAAGATGAAGAACAGGGAGATCGCGAATAACAGCAGTGCCATGGTCCAGAGTGCGCATTTCATCTCGCCGCCTTCCATCGCGTTGCCCATCTGGGCTGCGATCTCGGTCGTCAGCGTTTTTGTTGTCGAGAAGATGCTGGTCGGAAGTGCTGTCGTCTGACCGATGACCATCGCTACCGCAAGTGCCTCGCCGAACGCTCTCGCAAGTCCCAGGATGATTCCGGAAATGATGCCAGGTGCCGCTGCCGGAACGACGATCCGGTAGATCGTCTGCCAGCGTGTGGAGCCAAGTCCGTATGCCGCCATTCTGCATTCCTTCGGTACGGAGTGAAGAGCGTCAGCCGCCACACTCGTGATCGTCGGGAAGATCATCACTGCAAGGACAAGTCCGGCTGCAAGGATCGAGTGACCGACCTGACGGTCAAACACGTTCTTGATCGCCGGAACGAGTACCGTGAGTCCTACCCAGCCGTATACAACAGACGGGATTCCTGCGAAAATCTCGACCACCGGGCGGTAGAACTTCTCACCAAACTTCGGAGAGATCTCCGTAATAAAGATCGCGGAACCAAGGGAAAACGGAGTCGCGATGAGAAGTGCCAGTCCGCATGTGCAGAGTGATCCCACGATGAAGATCAGGGCTCCGATGCTGCCTCCGCCTGTCATATTGTCCTCCGGCGCCCAGTCCGCGGATCCTAAAAATTCCAGAAAGGAATGTTTATAGACCAGGAATGTCGCAGATCCCTTGTATACAAGGAATGCGCCGATCACGATCGTCAGAAGGATCACAAACAGTCAGCAGACCGTCATCAGATCACGCCACAGATATTCTCTGACGAACATGCTTTTTTCTTTACCATTCTTCATAAGTCCTCCTGCTTCTGATATTCGAAGCAATTTCTATCAATTCAGCTGATGTTTCAGCCGGAAAATATCTTCTGAACTATTTCGGGGCGGGCCAGATTTTTCTGCCCCGCCCCTCTTTGCAGCTATCTGTCCATGTCCTCTCTGCATTCTGCCATCGGCTCATGGCTTTTGCCGCTCTGTCTGGATTAGTGTTCTGTGTTTGTCATCTTGGAAGATACGCCGTATCCTAAGGACTCCATCTTTGCACCGTACTCATCGGACATGATGTAGTCAAGGAATGTCTTTACAACCTCATCCGGCTCGCCCTTTGTGTACATATGCTCGAATGTCCATACCGGGTATGTTCCAGCGTATGTGTTCTCAAGTGTCGGCTCTGCTCCGTCGATCGCTACTGTGGAAACACCTGCATCGCCTGTCAGATAGGAAAGAGCTACGTATCCGATCGCACCCTTTGTATCCTTTACGTTCTGAAGAAGGACACCGGAATCATCTGTTTCCATGGAAGTATTGGAAGCTTCCTCGTTTCCGTCAAGCGCATATTTCTGGAAGGTTGCTCTTGTACCGGAGGATGTCGGTCTTGTTACAAGGACAATGCTCTCATCCGGTCCGCCGACTTCTTTCCAGTTTGTTGTCTTTCCTGTGAAGATATCGATGAGCTGCTGTTTTGTAAGGTCCTCAACGCCGCCCTCTTTGACATCGTTGTTTACAATCGGTGCCATTGTGACAACGCATACCTGATGGTCAACCAGCTCTTTTGCCTGTGCCTCGTCAAGCTTTGCGGATGCCTCTACATCGGAGTTACCAATGTTTACGGTTCCCTCAGAAACCTGCTTTAAACCTTCTCCGGATCCACCGGCGTCGATCGTGATGGAAACGTCCGGATATTTTTCAATGAACATATCTGCTGCATCATCAACGAGCGGTTTTAATGCGGAAGAACCTGCTGCTGTGATGGAACCTGTGAGAGCCGCTGCCTCGGTTGCTGCTGTTGTATCTGCTGCCGCTGTTGTCGCTGCTGCTGTTGTGGATGCTGTACTGCTGCTTCCGCATCCTGTCATCATGCTGACTGCTAAAGCTCCTGCACCTGCAAGTGCCATTACTTTTCCTGTTTTCATAATTTCTTTCTCCTCCTCAAAAGGTCTTTGTTTTTGTTTTTCTTTCTCTGTACAGTAATATTTTTATCACGAAACAAAAAATGCAAAAACCATGATTCGGTAACTAGTTTGTATAATCTATGTAAATTGTAAATTCAAAATTTCGTTTAAAAATATAGCCGGGTAAAACCAGTTCTCTCAAACAAGTGAAAACACGCTTCGCGAGTTTCCCCTTGTTATCACGACAGTCGCCAAGGTCTCGCGCAAGCGCGGACTTTGGCTCGTTGTTCGCGTAAATACAGAAAAAAACGCACCGCCTGACCGCCCGGAATTTTCACTCCAGCCTCATCAGACGATGCGTCTTTTCTCTTTATGATCCTGAACTTTTTACATTCTTCGGTCCGCCATAGCAGCTTCCCGCAGTCATTCGATCACCATGATCCTACAGGAGCGGATTTCCGGCCCTCCTGTGCTCCTTATACTCCTGCTGCCGGACCTTTCGGTGCGACTGCACCGCCCGGAACCGTCACGGAGCTCTGTGCTTCTGACTGGGATGCCGGACCGGCGCTCGTTGTCGCCTCCGGTACTGCCGCGGTGGAATGTTCATATCCCGGTCCGACCGGAACTTCCGCTGTTGTCTCCTGCGGATTTGACGGACGGAATGCCTCTGTGGAGGTCTCCGCTTCATCCGTCGGGCTCGCCGCATGACTCTCTGTCGGTTTCACATAGATATTTCCATGCTCATCCGTCTCATAAGCCGCGCTGCTGCTCTCATGACTTCCGGAAGAAGTCTCGATCGGCTTTCCATCTGGTCCCGTCTCAGTCTCCTTTGTGCTCTCCGATTCTTTTCTCGACTCATTGAGCATGGATTCCATCTGGGACTCTTCCTGACTCTCCTTCTTGCTTTCTTCCTCAGCAGAAAGTGTTGTAGTCTCTGTCGCTCCCTTCGGGATATAGCCCTGATCAGTCGCTACATGGTCGATCTCCTTGCCTGCCTTGCTGAGTCCTGTAGCCGAGGCGATCTTGTTGCTGATCGTCTGAACAGTGCTCGACGGCGTGTAGTTCTCCTCCGCATAGAGGAAGTTATGGAGACTTGTCACGTTGCTGACAAGCGTCTGCGGGATAACGCAGGCCGCGTTGTTTTTTCCGATCTTGATCTTCTGCTCTCCGCGTGCTGCCGGGAATCCCATGCTGTCGCCGAGATGATACTTTGTGATATTCTTCACCATCGGAAGAAGATCATTGACATTGATGTTTGTTGCACACATTGCGGACATATTTCCCACAAGGCTGTTTAAGGTCGCGAAATCTGCTTTCTTTGCCTTCTCAAATGCCTTCTGGATGACAAGTCTCTGACGCTCGGTACGCGCGTAGTCACTGTCCATCAGACGGAGACGTCCGTAAGCAACGGCCTGGACACCGTCTAAGTGGTTCACACCGGCGCTCTTCAACTGAACAGATCCGATTCCGGTACCTTTTACAGTCTCTGTGATAAATGCGTTGATATAATAAAACTCAGATTTACTGATATCGATATCAACACCGCCAAGGATATTGATTGCAGTCGCGACTGCTTTCCAGTTGAATGCAACATAGTGCGTGATATTGAGATCCAGGTTTTTATTCAGTGCCTTGACCGCCTGTTCCGGACCGCCCTGGGCGTATGCCGCATTGATCTTATTGTATGTGTTCTTATCGTTCACATTCAGGTAAGTATCACGGAATACGGATGCCAGTTTGATCTCACCTGTCTCACGATTTAAGTTTGCGATCATGATAACGTCGGACTGGCTTCCCTTTCCGGTCGATCCGTCACGGGAATCCAGACCAAACACGGCGATGGTCCAGTATCCTTTTTCCATCTTATCCCTCATTTCCAGAGAGATATTCTCATTCAGAACATCTTTCAGATCGAACTCATTCTGTCCGTTCATTTTTCCGAAGTTGTGCTGGATATATGCGTAGACAGCTCCGGAGAACCCAAGCACCAGAACGATCAGTGCGATCAGAACACCGATGATGATCTTTTTCTTTTTGTTTCCGTTTTTGCGTCTCTTGTGGTTATGGGAACCTGCGCCATGGCTCTTCGCTGCTGCGCGCCCTGCCCGGCTTCCCGGATCCGCACTCATGGAATACAGATTTTCTGTCTCGTGGGAATGATGCTTTGCAGCTGTCTCCCTTTCGCTCTCACGCCGTCTGCTTTTTCTTGCGCGCGAACGGTCTAATTCGTCTTCATAATTCATGTCATTTGTCCTCGTATTAGTAAGCGTTTTTATTGATGAATCCCTTGAAAACTGTTAAGAACATGATCTTGAAATCAAGACCAAGCGTCCAGTTCTCGATATAGTAGAGATCGTGCTCGATCCGCTTAATGATCGAGGTATCTCCACGATAACCATTCACCTGGGCCCAGCCGGTAAGACCGGGACGGACCTGATGTTTGATCATATATCGCGGGATTTCTTCCTTAAATTTTTCAACGAAAAACGGCCGTTCCGGTCTCGGTCCCACAAGACTCATATCCCCCATGAGGATATTGAAAAACTGTGGAACCTCATCGATGCTTGTACGGCGGATGATTTTTCCGATGAGAGTTACACGGGCATCTCCCTTTGTCGTCCAGCGGCTCTTTTCCTTACTTGGATCCTGGACCGTCATGGAACGGAACTTATACATCTTAAACGGGCGGTTGTGAAGTCCGACCCGCTCCTGACAGAAAATGATCGGTCCCGGAGATGTCAGTTTGATGAGCAGTGCCACAATCAGCATGATCGGGGAGAATAAAACGAGCCCCACGATCGCACCCACGATATCCACAGCTCTCTTGATCGCTGCATTCACCGGATCATTTAACGGGACACGGCGGATATGGATCACCGGAAGTCCCTGGAGATCCTCCATATAGGGGATCGTCGGGATAATATTCCCATAATCCGGGATGAATTTCGTGTGCACGCCGGATTTTTCACAGAGCGCAACAATATGGCGGAGTTTTTCATACTCACCCAGGCTCAGTGTAACGGCGATCTCATCAAGACTGTTCTGCTCTAAAATATAATCAAGGTCCTCGACACAGCCGATGACCTTAACTCCCTTATACTCACTTCCGCGTTCCTTCGTATCATCAATGATCCCGCGGATCTTGTATCCCCATTCCGGATTCTTATTCACCCGGTCGATAAAACCTTCTGCCGCGGAGGAATATCCTACCAAAAGGATATGTTTCTGATTGTATCCTTTCGAACGCATGGACCGGAGCACGATCCGGATCCCGTTCCGCTCGATCGTCATAAATGCCACGTTCAGAACGTAGAAATATACAACCAGCCTCTGGGAGAAGTTGTAGAGGTGCGGCTCTTTTCTTCCCAGGTACAGGACAAGACCGAAAATTAAAAATCCGATCGAGTTTGCCTTAAAGATCTTTCCGAATTCGTTTCTGCGCCCAAGCACACGCTTTGGGGTGTACAGTCCAAATAAGGAGTACAAAAGCAGATACGCCGGAATAATAACGAGCAGCGCGCCAAAATAAAATCCGACCTCAAGTGTCCGTTTTCCAAGCTGGTTCGCCCATCCGCTTCCGATCACGATAAACCATGCGAGCAGATAAGAGAACGCGGTCACGCAGGCATCAAGCACCACATGAAAACGGTTGAGGCTCTTTTGATTGTCTTTGATCATATGATTTCACCCTGTTTTCCAAGGAAAATGCTGTCAGTTTTTTATCCTGCAGCATTGTAATGGTGACAGCCCGGTCAGAGCATAGTACCGCCATCGTAAAATTATGCATACATAGTATACATAAATTTTTCCTGTTTGCAAATAAACGTTTTCTTAAGAAAATCTGAGATTTCCGTAAAATATCGGTTACAGTACGCGGACATTCCCTGCCCGCGCACTGCAGCAATCTTTGAATGCAATTCAGGCTTTGACTTTCAGCTTTGCTGCCTGTCTCCTGGAAAACTCATAAATATAAACTGCGGTGCCGGCGATCAGCTCGATCTGGATCCCGATCTCCCGCTTTAATCTTCCCTTAAAGGAAGGAACACGCTTACAGTTTTTCAGTGTTCTGATCCCTTCAAGGAACCCGGCCACATAATCTTTTCCGAATCCCATCTTCTTAAAGAACAGGAATTTCACAAAAGTACCAGCCAGAAGACACGGGGAATTCAAGAGCAGCTGCCACCCCCGCATATTCTTATAATTTAAATAGACATTGTTTCTCGCTGCAAGTTTTACCTTGAAAGAATTATACTTGGAACCGCTGGTCCCGCTTCCCACATGGTACACCACTGCTTCCGGACAGAACACATTGTCATATCCGTAAAGCTTCGCACGATATCCCACATCGATATCCTCAAGGTACGCGAAGTGCATCTCATCGAAGTATCCGATCGTCTCAAACACTTCCCTGCGGTAGATCGCCGCGCCGGCACAGGCCGTAAACACGCGGCAGCTTTTTTTATAGAGATACTCCGGACGTCCGACGCCTCGCTGGAATGCCCAGCCGAGAACGCTGTACATATCTCCGGCATCGTCCATGAGATCCGGATGATACATCTGGATCATCTTGCTGCTGACGGAAAAGATCTTCTCCGACCGGTCCATGGCCCGCTCCAGCGCTTCCACATAGTGCGGAGCCACTTTCGTATCGTTATTTAAGAGGATCACATACGGAGTATCCGCCGCCTTGATCCCGACATTGACCGCACCGGAAAAGCCGGTGTTCTCCGGAAGAAAGATCGACGGGATCTGTTTCTCCTTCAGCCACTCCACACTTCCGTCCGTGGATCCGTTGTCCACCACAAGGATCTTAAAATCCTTTGTCGTCTGTCTATCCAGAGCCTCAAAGCACGGTTCCATAAACGAGAGTCCGTTATAATTCGGAATTATGATCGTTGTCTTCATTCGTCTAACGGTACCTCCAGTTTATATGGTTCCCCGATCTTCTCCTTTTTCAGGTCCCGCAGAGCAAAATTTGATTTCCGCAGCGTCAGGTTCGGGTTGTAATAAGGATCTCCGTTCTTTAAGATATCCGGCCAGCGCTTCGCGAAGGTTGCGATCTCGCGGTTGAATCTCGCCACTTTCTCCGGAGTGTCCTCAAGACCGCGGGACTTCGATTCGTAATGATGCAGCACCGAATACGGAGCACAGACCACGAGTTTTACGAGGTTTCTGGCCTTCATGCAGTAGTCGATATCATTGAATGCGACGGCAAGTTCCTCCGTAAATCCGCCCACAGCGTCAAATACGGAGCGTTTGCTCATCATGCAGGCCGCCGTGACGGCGCTGTAATCCTGAGCGCACATTGCCCGGCTGAAGTAGCTGTTCTCGGATTTGTGGAGTCCGATAAACGTGTGTCCCGCAATGCCTCCGAATCCGATGACAACGCCGGCATGCTGGATCGTATCATCCTCATAGAGAAGTCTTGCGCCGACAATTCCGACGTCCTCTCTCTGGGCAAAGCCGAGCATCTCCTCGACAAAGTTCTTTGCGATCAGCTCGATATCGTTGTTCATGAACAGAAGGTATTCGCCCTTTGCATGCTGTACACCGAAGTTGTTGATCGCGGAATAGTTGAACTCCCGCTCCCAGCGGACAACGTGTACATTCGGGAATTCCTTCTGGATCTTCTCATAGTAAGTCCATGTCGCCTGTTCTGTGCTGTTGTTCTCCACGATGACAAACTCGAGGTTCTTGTACGTCCCTTCCGTCAGCATCGGGCGGATACAGTTGTCGAGATCGACGGTGTGGTCCTTGTTCGGGATGATCACGGAGACAAGCGGATCTCCCTTGATCTTAAATGTCGTGTGATAGATCCCGTAGTCCACGCCTTTTTCCACTTTCTCCGCCTCGATCCCCACTCTCTTATAGTGGTCCATGATCGCGCGGGAACCGGCTGTGAAGGCGTAAAGCTTGCTCTCCGGGTTGCTCGCCGTGGAATTCGGATGGCAGCGCCAGTGGTATAAGACCTTCGGGATATGGCAGATCTTCTCTGCATTCTCCGTACAGCGGAAGATAAAGTCATAATCCTGGGCTCCGTCATACTCCGCCCGGAAACCGCCGACTTTATCAATAAGTTCTTTCTTCACCACGAACAGATGACAGATATAGTTGACGCTCGTCAGAAGATCCGGATTGAAATCCGGCTTAAAATGCGGATCAAACAGTTCATCTCCATCCATATCCAGCTTATCCTCATCGGAATAGAGGACATCACATGTTCTGTTCTCGTTCAGTTTTTTCGCACACTCGAAGAGCGCATTCGGTGTCAGACGGTCATCATGGTCCGCAAGGACAACAAAATCGCCCTCCGCCATCTCGAGAGCCGCGTTGGTATTGCCGGAAATTCCGAGATTTTCGCCCAGGACCTTATACCGGATCCTGGAATCCTTCTCCGCATATTTCTTTAATACATTCTCAACGCTCTCTCCGGCCGGACTGCCGTCCGCGATGCAGAGTTCCCAGTTTGCGTATGTCTGCTCCACGATGGAATCCAGCATTTCCTTTAAAAACTTCTCCGGAGTCTTATAGACCGGGATCACGATGGAGAACTTCGGCATATACTCAAAGGTCTCTTTTTTCTGCGCTTCCAGCTCTTCCTCCGACGGTTTTGTGAGATTCCACCACTCTGCGTAGTCGTAATCGTCATCGATTCCCTGGATCTTATGCTTTGATTTTAAGATCAGGGCTTTCAGACCATTCTCTTTCAGAAAATCCCAGGCAACATGAACCGTCTCCATATTCATCAGGTTCATGAGTTTCTGGACTTTGCGGTTCGCCGCTCCTGTCTTTTTGCGGATCATCATATCGCTGTATTTCACTCGGGTCGTCTTCTTCTCCCCGCAGATTACAAGATAGTAGATCTTTCCATGTTCATACGGGAAACGGATATCAAACCCGAGATCGCGGTCGATGATCTTTTTGTAGTAGATCTGGCTCACGTCGTCCCGCCTTGTCGGAACGATCTTCGCATCCACCGGATTCCCCGCTTCGTCCTCGATCCGGTATGTGATCACGGAATCCGGGTCATTTTCCACAGCCCAGCCATTTAACTGGATCGTCTGCTCACGGACTCTCATCACTTCAACACTGTATTTCATACTTCCTCCTGCGCAGCCGGCGTGTCAAAATTGATCCGCTCCTCCTCGACAACAAGCGGACGGTGCATCACACGGGTATTGATGCTCATGATATACTCACCGAGCAGTCCGATAAAGAAGATCTGGACCGAACCAAGGAAACACATTCCGATCAGAAGCGGCGCCATACCTGCCGCAAAGCGGTCCCAGTAGAGGAGCTTCATGATCAGATATACCATTCCGACAAGAAAACTGATCCCGCCGCAAAATGCGCCAAAGAATGTCGCAAGGCGCAGTCCCGCTTTCGTGTAGGAGGTGAAGCTTAACATCGCCGCATCGTATAATTTATAGAAGTTATTGTGAGTCTTCCCCGCGCGGCGCTTCGGCTGTTCATACGGGATCTCTTTTCTCTTAAATCCAAGCTCCGCGACAATTCCGCGAAGGAACGGAGTCGGATCATCCAAATTTCTTAACACTTCGATAAACTGTCTGTCATAGAGACCGGATCCCGTGAAATGTTCGATCTGCTCTACATCAGACAATTTACGGATCAGTTTGTAATAGCAGCTTCTGAGCCAGTACATGAGCGGATTTTCTTTGCTGCTCGTCTTGATCCCGATAACGATCTTATAGCCATTCTCCCATTCATGGACATACTTCGGGATCAATTCCACCGGATCCTGGAAATCTGCGACCATGGAGATCACGCAGTCACCGGTTACCTGAAGGATTCCATAATATGGGGAGTTGAACTGTCCAAAGTTTCTCGCATTGAAGATCGCCTTGATCTTCGGGTTCTTTGCACAGAGCATCCTGAGCAGTTCTCTCGTCTTATCCGTGGAGTCATTGTCGATAAAGACCAGCTCGTAGTCGTACTGCGGCAGCTCTTTTGTGATGATGCCGATAACCGCTTCACTGATCGGAACGACATTCTCCTCCTCGTTATAGCATGGAATCAAAACGCTGATTTTTTTCATGTTATATTTTCTTCTTCCTTAAATAATTGTTACCTGATCTTTAACTTTTATCATTGTAACCATTTTTTCTGTTTTGTCAATACCGGGCAGTGTTCACGGCATTTTTTGTCGATCCGGATCCGCTATGCACCACCGCAGCCGGTCCTGCCCGAGTTTCCCCGTTTTTCCTCTCTATACGGTCCTTTTCCTGAGTGAGATCATCCGGGTAATTCCGGTCTTAAAGTCGACTTCCGGCTTCCATCCCGTCACCGCCTTTAATTTCTCAATGGACGGCATCAGGTTGATCAGACCTTCCGCATTTTCCCCGCGGGTATTGTATCGGGTTTCGCCCTTTCCGCCGCAGAGTGTATGGATCTCCTCCACGAAATCCTTTAATACCTTTGTCTCCGCGCCTCCGAAGTTAAAGACAGGATTTGAGATCCCCTCAAATGTCGTTTCCTCCGCCTCGCAGAGCGCCGCCATTCCTCTCGCCAGATCATCGATATAGAGGAAATTCCAGTTCTGCGTACAGGCGCCGAGGGACATCTCCCTGTTGTTCAAAAATGCGTCCAGACAGGATTCGACTAACGTCCACGGGTGGTCTCCCGGTCCGTAGGCGCTGAAGATCCGCGCGTGAATGTAACGCAGGCCGAGCTCCCCGCAGAGCTTTTCGCCCTTTTCGCACATCGCGAGCTTCGCTTCGCCGTAGAGGGATTTCGGCTCGCAGGCCGTCTCCTCCGTGATCAGATCCCGGTGCATTCCGTATTCTGCCTGGGATCCGGAGAACAGGAACTTTTTACATCCCAGTGCCTTCGCAGTCCGGATCGTCTCCTGGGAGATCTCCAGATTTTTTTCCTGAAGCGCCCGGTCTGTTCTCGACGCACTTCCGGAACCGCCCCAGCCGAAGTGGCAGAAGACATCCTGCGGCTTTGTCACTTTTTCCAGAAGCTGTTCCGGCTCGGAGAGATCGTTTTCAGTCACGAGAAGCCGCCCGGATAAAAGCGCCTCCTCGTTCCCATCAAGGATCGTGCCGAGTTTTGAGGACGCGGGGCGCGCGATGGCAGTCACCGTATGTCCTCTCCGCAAGAGTTCCCGAACTGTCGCCGCGCCGACAAAACTCGTCGCGCCTGTCATGATGATATTCATATTATGCTGCCCCTTTCCTCTGACAAACGTAACTGTTCAGTACCTTCACAGTTACGAGCAAAAATCCATTCCAGATCGGCTGC
>OGIR01001145.1_pt1 | contig 15981 bp, 21 predicted proteins | sample 1571831 | NCBI WGS metagenome assembly OGIR01 (sample SAMEA2582124, study PRJEB24529) | metagenome | biome: Human gut stool | place: China | collected 2011 | reverse complement strand
ACTGTTGTTTGTGTTGCCGTTTTTGCAGTGATTTTTCCGTTTGAAATGCTAATTGTTGTACCGTCTGGCATAACAATACCGGCCTTACTTGTGGTTGCCGTTGCCGCGCTTTTACAGAAAAGACGATAATTTACTCCATCATCTGTAGGCGTTACTCCTTTTACAGTCTTAAGTGTCAGATATGCATCATTATTGTAATGCACAAACGTAAGTTTTTCGTATGTCACAGTTGCAGAATATGTTCCGCCATCTGTTACCACAACTTTTCCTAAATCTGCCATTATTTCACCTCACTAATCAGATGCCCGTTGGCATCAAGCTTGAATGATAAGTTTCCATTTTCTCCGGCAATTAAATGTCCCGTCGATGTGTTTATATCAAAACGAGCTTCAGAAAATCTATTGTTTTTTGTATATATTTTAATTTGATCCCACAATTTGGGAAGCCCCGTCAAATTATCCAGAAAGGATTGATTTGCTGCCATATGGCAACTACCTCCTCTCTATTACTTGCAAATAGCAGCTACTTCGTCAGCCGTCATTGCGTTGATTGAAAATGTACCAGACTGTGGGTCCCACTCTGTACCGTTCCAAATAACATTTGTGCCGGCAGGACCGTAGTTGGATGCTGCGACAATATTATACATCCATCCTTTTTTAGGGGATGCAGGAAGGTCTGCCGCTGTTGCCGCATTGCCCTGATATGTAACAGCTGATGCAATTGCAGTAGAGATTTTTGAATCAACCTGTGATGCAGTCTGATAACCCTTTCCAGTGATTTTTGACTCTACTTGCGATGCAGTCTGATAACCATATCCTTCAACTGTGCTCTTAACTTGAGCTGCAGTCTGATAACCTTTTCCAGCGATTGCCGTATTTACCTGTGTTGCAGTCTGATAACCAGCACCATTCGCAAGATCAGCATTATCTGTCGGTATTTCTGATTTTTTTGCGTAGTCTGCTCCATCCGCAAGGTCGGCAACTGATCCCGGAATATTCGGCTTATTGGAAAGATCTGCATAACTGCCAGAAAATGCCACAGTCTTTAAATCAGCAAAATATTTCATAATTTTGCCTAATGACACCGACACCTTCTCACCACTTGAAAGATTAGCCCTGGTTGCTGCCTGCGTAAACTTCGTCGTTGTATTGCTCGCATCGCCAGTTTTATCTAACTTTCCAGAGACATCTTGATGCTTTGTCAAATAACCAGAATCATTTGACAGTTGGCTCGTTTTTGTCGGCATATCTGTTTTCTTCGCAAAGTTACTTACAATTTGTTGCCATAATGCTGGTAAACCATTAAGGTTGTCCAAAAATTTTTGCGTATCTGCCATATTATATAATCTCCTTTACATTCTACATATTTCCAAAATATCTTGTACAGTCATAGGCATGGGAATACTTTCAGAAACTTTTTGAAGTTGTTCTGCAGATGCAAACTCGCCGTCCAGATCCTTCCAGGCATATCCATCTTCAGTAACTATTAAAAGATCTCCGATCTCACCACCTATCGGAAGTAGCCTAGAGTAATCAGCCGGCTTTGTCGGATCTACATAATCTGGTGGTTTTTCTCTAGGCATTATTAAAATGGTTATCTTTTTTATCGTTTTCCCTTGTTCTATGTTTGTTAAATATAAATAGGCGAGCACTGTTTTATCATGAGATAATAAATAATCCGGTATGTCAGCCACTTGATTGATTATTGTACCTTTGCAGCCATATTCACCCTGAAAAAAGTGGATTTCAGTTCCATCCTGTATTTCAGATCCTGTAAATATTATTTTTTGACCATAATCATACTGGTACAATTCCGTTATAACTGCAGTGTTCGTTTCCACGTTGCATTCAATCACATCATCCACCTCCACTTCCGATTGCGGAAATTAAATGACCTGTATCATCAAGCGAAACCGAAAAATTATTGCCTCCAGTAGCGACAAGATGACCAGTATCGATGTTTACGAAAACATCTGGATATATAATATCTGTAACTTCTTGAGCTAATTTAGCGTAGTTTTTGGCTTGCTGACAATAATATTTTGAGTTATCTTCAGCGTCTCCATCTGCAACGCCTCCAACAGCATATCGTTTTGAATCAGCTGCGCTACTAGATGCATTTTCAGCCTTCGCCATCGCGACCTGTTCACTGTTCGCTGCCTCTTGCGCTTTCTTTGTCGCAATCGCCGCCTGCGATGTTGCCACTTCCGATTTCTCTGAGGCTGTCTTGGCATCCGCTGAAGCACTATTGGCTGATGCCGCTGCATTGGTTGCTTTTTGAGTCGCAATCGTTGCCTGTGATGTTGCAGTTTCTGCATCCTGCGCCGCTGATTTTGCATTAGTTACCGTGGTCTCCGCAGCCTGTTTTGTACCTTCATAGTAATATTTTGCATTATCGGTATCACTTCCATCAAATTCAGCGTCACCAATGGTATATCGTTTGGCAAATTTCTGATACTGCAACGCTGCATCTCTGGCATTCTGCGCATCGAGCATGTACTGCCGAAATTCTGACTGAATGGCTGGATCCAGCTTATTCATCGTCACTGAACCATCTATGATAGTGGCTGTTACTTCACGATCGGTCATGCTAAAAGCAACTGTGGCCGAACTTTTGAAGGTATTGATGAATTTTCCAATATCAACCTGCTTTTCAGTGCCATCAGCCAATGTCAGAATAATGATACCTTCATCTGTCACGTCAAAGTTAGTAACAACACGCTCAATGTCTAAATCATACGTTTCGATAGCACCATTCAGTTTTGTAACCGTAATAACACCTGTTTTTGTATCTACATTTACGGATTTTACAAGTGTATTGGCGATCTCCATGGACAACTTTAAAGCGTCCAGCTGCACGATTCTGTTATCAGCTTCTTTAACACCATTTTCAAGGTGCAAAAGATTTGTCCTGTTTAAAGCAGTCTTCTGTGCCGGAAGATTCTGCCAATCCGTGATGTTATAGAAAGATTGGTACGCCATCAGGATTCACCCTCTTTCTTCCTTGGTCCATCATCTGGACCACCTTTTTTATGTTTTATGATTGCCTCATCATTCTCTTCAACAAAATGTCCTGAGTCCAAAATATTTGCAAGTTCAGCAAGCGCACGAATATTTTCTACTCCTTTAACTGTGATCGAATTAAGGAGCGCCCCAGCACGTTTCATGAGCTCATAATCATATTCAAGTGTTCTCTTTTCTTCCATTTCCCATATTCTCCTTAACTCTTATAATGCCTTTCAAGGTATACATATAGATAATCCATTCCTTCATAATCTGGATAATCATTGATATTCGGCTTGTTTTTGGGGTAGATTTCAAGCCAATCCGCCCCAAACGTGCCCTTGGTGTCATATCCTACCTTTAACGAAGAAACACTACCAGAGATACTTGATGGCCCTCCAGAAATATTTACTCCGTTTAAATACATGTTTCCACTAATATGTAATGATCCTCTGACATGCGTTTCTTTACTGTTATTTACTACAAAGGCATAATCACTCTTCCCTTTATATCCCGCCCAGAGATACAGTCCATTTGATTTTGATGGCGCTCCCGATATTCCTGTCATCTCATCTGATGATTGCAAAATACTTCTGCCGTACTCGTCAGAACAAACAAAATCACCAATTCTGACGATAGCGGATGAATTTCCGTATCCATCTTCCACAGTCAAAATTCCATCTGCAACATCCATAGTTGCGCCTTCTATGTGTCCACCAACAATAGTTGCGCTTCGATTTGCTCCGTCATCACCAACAAGGCCGTTACCATCTATGGTCCAGTTTCCGATTCTTCCAGACTGGGCTGTGATTTTCCCGGATGCTTCGAGATCTCCCTGTTCTGTCACTTTAAGGTTCTTCGAGTTGATGACAAAATGTCCTGTCGTCATCTCAATCTTATTCCCGGTGATCTTCAGCTCAGAGTTAAGATTTTCGGTTACTTGACCTTTTGAAACTTTTTTATTAACCTCAAGCGTAATTGCATCCGCCGTTTGAGTGATCTTCGTTGACAACGCTTCCTATGCCTTCGTAGCACGAGAAACCTCCAACGTAATCGCTTCCGATGTTTGCGTTATCCTTGAAGAAAGTTTTTCTTCCTCATTCTTGGCACGGGTAACTTCCGCCGTGATGGCTTCTGCCGTCACCTTAAATTGGGCTTCTGTGTAGTTCTTGAGGTCCGTAACACGAACTGATACTTCCTCAACATTCTTCTTGATGACAGCCGCTTTGCCCTCAAGCTGAGTTATCTGACTCTGAATATCGAAATTTTCCTCATAGTCACTGCTACCGGTCGCTTCAAACGTGTCCATCATGCCCTGTATCCCAGATATTGTACGTTTAAAGCAATAAGTCTCAATCACATCATCAGATGTATAGCATACCAAACCGTCTCCAACTTCGACCCAAGGCAGTCCGGCCGTCACAATCTTACATGGCCGGTAAGAAATCCCTGAGATCTGATCATAGACGGATGATGCGATTGTTGCCAAATCATCTGCTGATTTCCCGTAAACCAGAAAATTTCCTTCTACCACATATGTATTGCTCCCTCCTGTATCATTGGGATACAATGCGCCGATATCGCCCTCTTCTTGACGTATTTGCACACGGTTAATGGTTTGCGTAACATAATCTTCATACGTTGTCTCAGACTGCTTGTAAAAGGCTATTTGTTCTGTATTTTCACTATCTGATAAATCGCTAGGGAAAAGTTCATCAGATGGCATCAATATCTCAGAAGGATACAGACCTGATTTATTTAAAAATTGGTATTTCAGTCTGCCTGTTTTGTCCATATGACCGAAACATCCATTGAGCTCACAAATTGCTTGAATGACATCAAGCCCATTCAGCTGTTCTGGCTCAATTGTCTTTGCAACTTGCATGTCATCTAATGGCAAATTCACATCTATCTGCTTTATGCCGACATACTCACACAGGCTGCACCGAAACTCTCGAAGCGACATCGGAAATTTAAGCCCTTGGTACCACGTAGAAACATCAGTTGAGAATTTGCGCATCCGGTCATAAGCCGTAATCTTCTTCATGCGCCGGTCTGCTTGACGGGTAAATTGTTCCACCATATAGATTCCCATGGACATCTCATAGTCTCCAACTTCAACACTGACCATGAATTCTTTCCCTGTCAAATCTTGCAAGACATCGGCAACTGTAACCTCGAATTGTGCCGCATTGCATTCGCCGTACGTCAGCGTATCAGACTCGCACAGGCTTTCCGTGATCTTCAACGATTCTGTCTGCATCTGTCCATTGTCTATTGTGTAGAACGGTTCCTGTTCCACCGGGAATAAGTCATCAGCCGGGAATAAGGTATCTTCCGGATAGATCATCTGGATATCAGAATCAAAAAAACGCAGTTTCCACTTCCGCCACGTTTTCTCATTTATGTTATCCTGCCAAAATATTTTCTTTATTTCTTCTGGCACCGCCAGCATCTATCCTCACCTCGCTAATACTCTGTAATCGTTATTTTTATCCCCTTGTACAAGATGTTTTTCTTCACCTCATCCACATTTATGATCTCATACGGTACATCTGAGATATAAAAGGTTCCAGATGCGTACGAAGATGTATTGGTATTCCAGTACTCTATTTCACACTGCACCCTTGCCCCATGTTGTATATATTGATTGAGCCGCTCAACATCTGGTAAATGCATGGGCGGCGTGGTAAATTCAATCGATGTTGCTGTATGCGGCAGTGCATTTCTATGTAGCAATCCATTTCCGTCACGATATGGGTCCAAATCCATTATCTGATCTGGAGTGCACTTATATGATTCCAGCGCAATCAAGTCGTTCGGGAATATTTCTCCATTGATTTTTAAGAGCCATCCATCAAATGCCATTACTATTCCCGCCTCCTTTTGCACATAAAAATAACACGCATTTCTGCGTGCTACTCATCATCATCTGACTCTATAAAAATGATAATATCCTTTTTTCGTACTGCACATTTTACGCCATCTTTGAACGTAAGCTTAATAAAATCATTCTCTGATATGAAATCATCATCCATGATTTTTTCCATAACATCATATCTGATCTGAATCCCATATAGTTGAACTGTGGTGCAATAAATATCAATCATTTTTTATCTCCACACTCAAAATCTGAACATTCTATTTCACAATGACATTCTAACATAGGTGCGTGGTGAAATGCGTGATTCTGGATATGAATTAAAATTGAGTTGACATTTTTTCTACAAATTATATTTAACGGTCACAATTCTACTTTATTTACGTTTATATTGATGCAGGATCCATACCCTGCAACCTTTCAAAGGCGACACCACAATATCTCCCTCGGTGCCGTCTTTTTTTGTTTACATGTAAATAACAATTTCGGTCACATTTTACCGAAAGCATCGTTTATATTATTGAAGGGCAGATAACTACAAGATATTTTAAGAGGTTGGTATCTTACGTTGGTCGTAGCTGTCCTTCATTCCTTGAAAAGGACCATTTCTCCCACATAGGAAGAATGGTCCTTTCCTAATTGCTAACTTACTAGCGTTTTTTGAATTGCTACTTTATGATTACTTGAAACGGGGTAAAGTAAAAGAGCTTCCTGACTAAAGCATTTGTAAACAATTACCGTACAGGAAACCCTTTATAAATCTATCTTGTACCTTCAAGCTATAGCATATATAATAACAAAGCATCTCAGTAAACTCACCGAAATGGTCAGCCTGCGAATGTCCAATCCTCTGCCAGCATGTCCGCCTGTGATGCAAGCCATCCCATCTGCACTCCACTTGTGCCGATAAACGCAATGGCTTTATTTCCGATGGCATCGTGATTACAGTTCACAATCTCTCCATCTGACGATTTATACGAGATTGCCGTGGCCAGCTGAATATACTGTCTCTTTCCATTCCAGCCTTTTCTGGCAACCTTAAGTCCACGTTTTAAGTATCTGATCGCATCTGAGAAAGAAAATGTTGCAATTCCACCCAGCACCGGGCAATTATGCTCGTCTGCAATCTCCCATTCATCTGATGCCACGTTAAGCAGCGTGTATTCTACTCTCTGCGTATCGCGGATGTCGAGAAGCTCGCCATCATCAGCGTCCTCCTTTCGGCACTGCATCATTACAGTTCCCTTTCTCGGATCCCAGTACCAGTAACCTCCCCATCCCGGAAGTTTTACTTTTTCTCCTTTTTTCATTAGTTTCAAAGCTTCTTTAAAATTCATATTTTTTTCCTTTCTTTTTTGAATTAAAATGTGTTATGTAAATAACAATTTGAGTAATGCAAATTCGAAGATTACTCGATTGTATAGTGACATGAGCAATCTAAATAAAAAAACGTTTTCAACATATATGAGTGGAGATAAAGATACCGATTCGGTTATCGCTTCCAAACAAAGCGACCCATACTGGACCTTGACGTTTGGTTCAAATGATTCTATAGGTACTATACCTACTTTAACAAATGTTCATTTATTCACGGTTATACATTGGTATTTAAATGATTCAGCAGCAATGGAACATGCATATGACACAACGGGTAAACTCATTGCTTACCGTTACAAGCAGTGGTGGATAGGCGCTTGGAGCGAATGGGCGAAGGCGTGATAGTTTAAGATGTTCTTGTAATTTTATACCAGTGTATCATTTTTTTCTGCCAGATTGTGCAGATCCAAATCCCGTTATTGATGCGGGGAGAAGCAATCAATAATGTGCCAAAGTTACATCCGTCATTTGAATTGATATCTTCTCCGAGCAAAAGAGCATAAAAATCCCCCACATTATACTCTGAAAATATTTCTGTCCCAGCATCCTTATTGACGTCAACAGTAATCGCTTCAAAATGATAAGAACCCGCCTGCGTCAATTGACTGGCAGAGCTAAGACTTTTGATAGTCTTAACACCTGGGTATCCGTTTTTAGAAGCAGTTAGTTCAGATTTTGTGGCATAGTTACTCAAATTGTTATATGATCCGTAACTACTGCGAATTTATCCGCTCTATAATCCTGTCAATTCTCTTTGACACCGTACTCCGATCACAGTCAAGTTCAGCTGCGATATCATAGTCAGACATTCTCTCCACATATTTCATGATCAGCAACTGCTTGTCCTGTAGATGTTCCGGCGGAAAACTCTCCAGATATTGCTCAATATCCAGTTTCATATCCTCGAAAAGCTGTTCGTTGCCCTTAAGGTCGATGAGAAGCTGACCAATAGTCTTATCGCGTTCCTCCGTAGATTTCACGGTCGCTCCGGAAACAACAAAATGACATTCCGTAAATGGAAACTGCTGCATGGATCCCTTAACAACTCCGCATACCTGCTGAACCGGATTGTCTTCATAGTGCTTAATCCGACGCCGAATGCGTTTTATTTCTGATTCCAGATATGTATAAGTGGCCAGATAATCCCTTGTCAGAATCTTTATCATAGTTGCATTCTCCTCTCTAAAATAATCGTCTCATAACCTTCACTTCTGCTGAAGTTCCGCTTCCTTTTGCAATAAATACCGCTAAACTGGCAAGCGCATCAGGTGCATCATCATTTTTGTTCTTTCCGTTTATCGTAAAGCTATAAACATTATTCATAAATTTTCGATACTCAATGTTTTGATAACCACTGTCCCGAAAATAAAAATTCCTTATGGCCTGTGCATTATCCCAAATTCTCTGTTCTTTCCGCTGATGTGTTTTCGACGCACTGCCACCAGTACCAAGGATCATCTGCTGTGCAAATTTCGACACCAAATTGACTTTTACGCCCTTTTCCTGTAGCATCTTGTCAATTTCATCCTTGTACATTTCTCCGCCCGCATTCGCCTCAAAAAAGGCATTGCTGACCTGATTCTTTATCAGAGTTTGTACTACCTTGGGCTGAGTAATCGTTTTCTCACTGTTGTCAAATACCACATCGTGAATATAAACGGATCCATCGCTGTATACATAAGCTACCGGCATCGCCAAGTAGTCAGATCCACCCAGTGCAACGTCACATGCAGATACTATTTTTACTGGTTCCTCATTAGGAAGAACACCATTGTAGAAGTTCATATGCTCCGGATTAAATACAGCTCCATCACGCTCAATTGGCTCCTGTTGACACTGGCTGAACCATGATGCCATATCGTCGTTTTCTTCAAACTTTGCCCTTTCAATCCGGTAATACTTCGTGCTGAATCCGAGATTATAATCATAATCAAAATTGCTTTCATCTGTTTCTGGATCCAGTGCCGGTATTTTCAATACATCCCATCGAACATCCTTTGCCTCAGGATTGTTTTCGAGGAATGATAATCTGTTCATATAGATATCGTGCAGGCTCCAAATGGTTCCATTGTAAATAACCTTGCATTTTTCTTTCTTACGCTTCATCAGGTTATTATCAAAAATTGTTTGTTTTCTTCTAAGAACATCCGGACTAAGGACGTCCTGTATTCCTTCCAGAATATCATCGGCAATCAACCATCCAGTTGCATCGTACAGTCCATTCAGACCAGAGGTCAGTCCCTTACCTGACAATGATTTATATTTTTTCTTTCTCTCCAGATCAACTGTATTAGCCTTAGCGTCTGTGTCTACTATCTTCGCCTTTGGAAAAACATCCTGATGGCAATAAACAGGATCTGTCCATATCTCCTTAACTCCATCGAGAAAAGCGCCTCCAGCATCCTCTTTATACGAACAATACAGATTGCTCAGCTCTGTATTTCTGCAACAATGCCAGCTTATCCCCATTGTGATGATCTGCGTCTTTCCTACTCTGGCCGGCATGTGTATAAACAGTTCATCCAGTTGATCATCTTCCAGCATTTGCAGTTTGTTTACTACTTTAATAAGAGTTTTTCGGCGAGGCTCATAAAACCGCTGCTGTGGCTTTCTGTTTTTCTCTATGTACAAACAATAACTGTCCAGTAAATACGGCGCTTCAAATAGCATTGTATCCCAATACAACTTGTCCCACTGCCGGTCTCCGGTCACTGAATATCTGTTGGCTGCCCATTTCTTGATGTATCCAGAATATGCCATGATGAAATCTCGACCGGCCAATGTAATCTCCGGGTTATCATCCATCGCATATTGCAGTTCCGCCAGTAAATAGCTCAGTGATTCATACGACGGCGGGGATTCCAGTTGCCGCTTTAGACCATTTATGATCGCCCTATGGCCTTGAAAATCCATAAAAATAGAGCCTTCCTTCCTCTGATATTCAAAGGTCGAAGGCTCATAAAGGCTCTCATTTAAATCGACATCAACAATATTTATTCTGCAATTTTAACAATCGGAGTTGAATCTCCCTGTACCTGCGGAACAGAACCATTCCATTTTTCAATTTTCTGCTTCTCGATCAATTCGGAAGTAAGAGATGCCGCGATTTTCGCATTTGCTTCAGCGTCCGCCTCAGCTTTAATTCTTGTTGCTTCAGCATCACCCTGTGCTTGGATTTTCTTCTGTTCTGCGACGATGGCCGCCTTTTCTTTTTCTTGCTCGGCAGCGATCAGCGCAACTTCCTTGTCCTTATCAGCCTGAACTTTGGCGGTCTTCGCCTCGATATTGGCAAGTTCAAGTTCCTGTTGTGCAGTTACCTTTTTCTGGATCGCCGCTGATGTTTCTGCATCTGTGGAGATATTCGTAAAGTTTACGGTGTCGATGATGATACCATATGGCTCGAATTTCTGCTTAAGGTACACGTCTAACGCCTCATTAAGTTCCTGGCGCTTATCGCCAAACACATCGGTCACAGGATATTTTGCAGTAACCTCCTGTGTCCAAGCTCTCATCTTCGGCTTGATAAACGTATCTTTGATAGATTTGCCAGACTGACCCTTAAACATAATGAATGTGTCCGCAATTTTATCCACATCAAACTTATATGAAAACTCCAGATCCACGGTTAAAGACTTTCCGTCTGATGTCGGCGTTGAAAAACTCTCATCTTTGGGCGAGTCACCTTTATCTTCAGATGTGAGATATGATTGTTCAATTCCGATAGAATACGTGGTGATTTTTTTCGTCGGTGCCACCAGATGCCAACCTTGTGTAAGAACTTCACCATCAATTCCGCCATTCATGTTGTAAACGATTCCAACATAACCCGCCGGAACCTTTTTCGTACAAATCACTCCACCCACAATAATGCCGACGATGATGATCCCCGTTGCAATTCCACCTACTAATCCTTTACTCATTTTTGTTATCCTCCTCTTGTATATGATTCATAGTATTTTTCCATATATGTACAATCGCCCTTCCCAGCGGAATAAATGCGAATGTCATAATGAACCATGCCGCTATTCCAATAAATATTACCAATACCCAAAAGACTATATTCATCTCAGACCTCCCATACATGCACGATAAATTCTTTTCGGCATTTACTGTTCTTGCATTTGTACGGCATCTTCAAAATTCTGGTCTCCGGAAGAATCTTCACAGCTTTCTTTCCACACCACGGGCAAACTGCCCATTTGCTGCTGTCTGGAAATATTTTCACAGTCGCAATACCATCAAATCCATCCTCTGGCGGATTCATGCAACGCCGAAATTTGTCTTGAGTTATATTCACCCTATTCATTGTCTCACCCTTGCCACATGCTTTTCCCTTACTATATCATAGTCTTTTACAGCCAATCTTCCGTCCTTATCAACCTTAATATTTTCAAATTCGCATTGAATAGCTCTTCCATCCACATAACAGCATTCAGCATGGAAATCGATGGCTGTAACTCTTTTTTGCCATTTTCCGTTGGCATAAAATTTTACAAACTTTCCCTTTTTCACTCTAATGATGATATCACAGTGTTCCCTTCTCATTCTTTTTAAATTTTACCTCCGCATCATACTGCTGCTTACTCCGTCTCAACTTATCGACTTCTTTTACCAAATTGTGCGGTATCTGAATGACCGTTATCAACTTAGCACCCGTGAATATGTATGCCTTGTCAGAATAGAGCCGAATTTGATTCGCCGTACGTTCCTTGAAGTATAGACTATCCACCCATTTCTTCAAATTCCCAGTGCAATCACCATGCCGAAGTCCGTTTTCGTATGCTATTTTTGCAATTCTGTCCGACGATTTCTCTTTTAAACCACACCGCTGTTTCATTCTCTTCTTAGCATGCTTCGTAACGATCAATCAACCCACCTCTTTTCGGGCAAAAAAATACCAACCACCGAATATTGATGGTTGGTAAAGTCTCAAACATATACACTGTCTAATGATATAATCCCTCGGATTTCTTTTAGCATTTCTTCTTTGGAGTTATCCAAACAGTACTTTACAAATTTCTGATAATAACTCCAGCATGGAAGGATCACTTCGATTTGATTATAAGTAAATGTTAAATCTCCTTTTATACGCCATTCTCTTTCATGAGTCCAATCTACAATACTTTTCGTATGATTCAATTGCAAATCAACAATTCTCCACCATTCATCCTGCGGAAGAATATTCCGAAATTCCGATGTCGGACCATATATAACGGGGCGTCCACCCAGCTTATAAATATGTATCTTGGTAAATCGCAAGCCAAAAGCTCTATATCTATGTTTTGTTGATTCTGTTGCCTTTCTTAATGCTCTTTCGTAAAGCAAATTTTCTGCAATAGAACCTAACGGTGCTTCTTGTAAACACACAACAGCATCGCTTCCACAAACATAACCATGACCGCCCTTAATTGTTCTATCTTCAAGTATTGAAAGTAAATTTTCAAAGGCTTTTTCTGGCGTATCTCCATTAGTTAAATGAGTAATCCGTGTTGTGATATCATTCCTGTGTTTAAATCTCTCTTTCCAGCCTGAAACGTCCATATATTCACAGTCCTCTCGATATTTATTTATAAGGAAATCATACCACTCCAACCACCAATATTCAATTCTCAATGTTCAACTGAGCCAGCGGGATTCGAACCCGTGAATGCAGGAGTCAAAGTCCTGTGCCTTACCGCTTGGCGATGGCCCATTATTTAATCTAAACCAACTGTCTTTCTCAGATTGCTATACATCCTTGAAAGGACCGATACCGTAACCGTAAGTTCGTTGATACGGATACAATCTTGCTGATGTTGATCTTCCAAGGACTTCATTCTCGAAAGTTGAATCTTACCATTTTCAATTTCTTGCATTAGTTCCTTAATTTGAAGTTTTGTATCTAATTCTAGTTTTGTATACTTATGCCTTAAATCCTCGTTCTCCTTTTCAAGTTTCAGATATTGTTCCTCTAAAAAATCTCTTTTCCAAAACTGAATTCTATCCGCCATGTTTCCTCCCATGTTATGTAGATGGGACAATGTAATTGCGCTACACTGTCCCCATTGCTTATCAGGCAATCGCTATCTTCTTAAGATATTTAACGTTTCCAACGCCTCAAAAAGATTCGCCGATCTACATGAATCCATGCGCAATATGGAATTCATTCCAGAAGTACGGATTCGAACCGTAATCCTGCTCTCCCTGTTTTATGATGCGCATCGCTGCTTTGCCGTTAAGCTACTTCTGGAATGGACCATCAGGGACTTGAACCCGGGGCCTCCCCGTTATGAGCGGGGTGCTCTAACCAACTGAGCTAATGGTCCTGAGCGTGAGGATAGCTTTCGGTCTATCCCCAAGCTGTTGCAGTTCTTAGCCACCAGCTGCAACAAAGGCTCTCTGCGTTTATCTGCCGACCGCAGGGAATGAGGATGATGGGTCTCGAACCCACACTCTCACGATTAAAAGTCGTGTACTTTTCCAATTAAGCTACATCCCCGTATGAACAGGTGGTTAAATCTGATAAATTGTAATGCCTGCCCTGAAAAAACGTGGAAGCAGAGGTTATGCAACAGTTAGTCGGCACCTATGAATAGGGACAAGCGTTATGATTTTCTGTTGTTTATCGGCAGGATTGCGCCCAGATGTTTACCCGATTTGTACTTCAATACGCAATCTTGTTCCGCTACCGCCTCTTACGCTCTATTTTTACTTCCGCATTATTTCAAACATGATTAGGGCTTCCCCTTATTCATCGACGATGCAATCATATTCAGCCAATGTGACGACAAGTCTGAGCTTTTGGGAGCGACCCTGGGCTTCTTGCCGCGGTCAAAGCACATACAGGATTTCACCTGTAAATTTCACGGTTCTTTCAGATGTTTTTAAAGACTTCAATGCATGAAGGAAATTTTTCTTCTGCCATACCGCTACTTTAACGAATTTCTTGTGTTATACCCCGATTTCTCAGGTTCAAGGCAAATCGACTTATTTGAGAGTTCCATTTAGTCCGTAGTCTCTCACACTGCCGACATCAATGGATTATTCTTGCACCGCAAGCGTCTTTTCTACGCCGACCACAAGGATTCTGCTTTTGATTTTCTCTATGATGATACACTACACAGCATTGTTGACGGTTTCCATCTTCTCCACAGGATCACTCTCTGAGGAAAGAATCAATAAATCCAGTATCCCGAATTTATCTATCTCGTTACTGCACATCTCGGCAAGGCTGAAAAACCTCTCTACACCGAGGTAATCATGTTTAAGCTGGCATAGCCGGATTCGAACCGGCGACATCTTGCTTAACAGGCAAGCGTTCTGACCGCTGGACTATATGCCAATGAATTGCAGGAGTGGGATTTGAACCCACGACCTTCGGGGAATGAACCCGACGAGCTGCCAACTGCTCTATCCCGCTTTGTGCGCATCCCATTCGATGATTTCTTGAATCTTCGTAAGCACCTGTGCACTATCAGCGCCGACTATCAAGTATTTTCTCATGGGCATTGTCAATCTCTCTGAGGCGTTGCGCGTACCTCAGTTCATCTGGGCGCTACCCAGCCTGCATCGGAATGAAAGGATTCGAACCCCCGTCCACTCGGGATCTGTCCCGAATACTCGCGCCTACGAGCTGCATTCCGATAATGTCCCGGACGAACCGGGGCATCGTATGTAAGAAAAGGAGTCTAAAAACATGTCCACCATAGTGAATGGCGGAATACCGAGGAATGGAATCGAACCATTTACCTGTCAGCTGTATTATCGCGCGCTTCTGACCGCTCTACCTCTGAGCTACCTCGATTTAACCGGCCGATGCCGGTTAGCAATAGTTTTGTTCGTGCCATGCCCTGCACTATGCGGTTTTTAAGAGTCATATCGTTTTACCGCCAATCTACACGCCGCTCTTTTACCCTCAAGCAGTAGTCGAGATTGCATGGGCGAGAAATTGCACCTCGCTACTGAGCATTTTCAGCAATCCTAATCTCCATGCAACAACAATTTTAGAGAAGGAAAACTCTGGTTATGGCAAACCAGAACCCATACGGCAGATTCGCTCCGCCTTAACAGCAAACAGCTATATGGAATGTGAAAGGTATATTCCCCTTTCGGGAACGGTGCATACAGGATTCGAACCTGTACTGCATTTCTGCAGGACGGCTTAGCAAGACGCTCCGCTACCATTACGGCAATGCACCTAAAACGCCATGATAGGGATTCGAACCCCAGACCCTTTTACAGGCAGTAAGTTTTCAAGACCACTCCCTCGACCAACCGGACTCATGGCAACGTATTTTCCCCTTGATATCGTTCAAGTCGGCTCTGCTTTAACTGCCGGTCGTAAACGCTTTTCCACAATTTAGAAAAGATAATTTCACGTTAGCGGACATTTCAGCAACTTACCACTATGACTGCGTTGCCTTTGGCCCTTAGCTTCTCAAATGATGTTTCCCGGGATTCAGAAAATGCCACGCCTTTGATCCACCCGGGCTGTAACTACTCTGGATGCCTCGATGGCACACACTGATAAGGAATCCCGCACCTATCAGATCCCTGAGCTCTTTCTGCCCTTCTTACTGGGCTATCGTCTATGAATTCAACCTTGTTTCCCACAAATAGAAACAGGATAATTCCTAAATAAGCTAAAACCATTTGATACCTCAAGTATTCAACCAGTCATTATCAAGATAATAGAAACCATATACTACGCCGCCTGTCACTAAAATCCAACCAATCCAAAAT
>OGIR01001137.1_pt1 | contig 16052 bp, 17 predicted proteins | sample 1571831 | NCBI WGS metagenome assembly OGIR01 (sample SAMEA2582124, study PRJEB24529) | metagenome | biome: Human gut stool | place: China | collected 2011 | reverse complement strand
GGTGATCTTCAAGACCGATACCGAAGGGCGCGCACGGCGCGCCATCGCGGAGGCCGACATGATCTTCTGCCTCGATTTCAACGCCGTTTCGCGGCTCGAAATCCTCAGCGACACCATCGAGGCCAACACCACGGCCCGCCGCGTGCTGATCGACCATCACCTCTCGCCCGACGAGGGCTTCGACCTGATGTTCTCGCACCCCGATTCGTCGAGCACGTGTTTTCTGGTGTACAGCATCGTCGAGGCGATGTGCGGCGCCGGGGCTATCACACGCCGCATGGCCGAGTCGCTCTACGTGGGCATGATGACCGACACGGGCAATTTCGCCTTCTCGTTCCTCACCCCGGAGCTGTTCCGCGCCGTGGCCGTGCTGGTCGAGAAGGGCATCTCGATCCCCGACATTCACAACAGCGTCTACAACGCCTATACCGAGGGCCGCGCGCGGCTGTTCGGCTATGCCATCAACCGCAAGATGGAGGTGATCCAGGACGGGACGGTGGCCTACATGTCCTTGCTGGAGAACGAGATGCGCCGCTTTCAGTTCCAGCAGGGTGACAGCGAGGGATTCGTCAACTACGCCCTCACGATCAAAAAGGTCAAGATGTCGGCCATGTTTCTCGCCCACCGCAAGTTCATCCGCGTGTCGCTGCGCTCGCGGGGCGACGTCGACGTCAACCTCTTCGCCCGGAAGTATTTCAGCGGCGGCGGCCACAAGAACGCTGCGGGGGGCAAGTCGTTCGTCTCGATGCAGGAGACCATCGACCACTACGTCCGTTCGGTCAGGGAGTTCGCCGACGAAGGCCATCTGGGCTGACGCCTTATGGACGATTTCCGCCTCAAGGTCTTTATCGCCGCGGCCCGGACGTTGAGTTTCACCCGGGCCGCCGAACAACTCTACATTTCGCAGCCCGCCGTCAGCAAGCATGTCGGCGAGCTGGAATCCCGTTATAAGGTGCAGCTTTTCACCCGCCGCGGCAGCCGTCTGGAGCTGACCGATGCGGGGCGTACGATGCTGGAGGCGGCCGGGCGGCTTCTCGACGACTACCGCCGCCTCGAATACGAGATGAGCCTCTGCGCCGACCAGACCGGGGGCGAACTCCGCCTCGGGGCCAGCACGACCATCGCGCAGTACCTCCTTCCGCCGATTTTGGCGCACTTCACGGCGCGCTTTCCCGGGGTGCGGGTCTCGATGTCGTCGGGCAACAGCGCCGAGGTCGAGCAGGCGTTGGGCGAACATGCCGTGGATCTGGGGCTGGTCGAGAGCCTCAGCCGCCGGCAGGGGCTGCACTACACGCTTTTCAGGCCCGACGAACTGGTGCTGGTGGCCCGTCCGGGCGGGAAATACGCCCGCCGGGAGACGGTGACGCCCGAGGAGTTGCCGCGCATCCCGCTGGTGTTGCGCGAAAGCGGCTCGGGGACGCTCGAAGTGATCGCCGCGGCCCTTGCGGCCAGAGGCATCCGTCTCTCGCAGCTCGATGTGACGATGCGCCTCGGGTCGACCGAGGGGATCAAGGCCTTCGTCCGCAACAGCGACGCCATGGCCATCGTATCGGTGATTTCGGTGGTGGATGAACTACGCAGCGGCGCGCTGCGGATCGTCGACATCGAGGGGCTGACGCTCTCCCGCGATTTCGTTTTCGTGCATGCCGAAGCCGAACCTGCGCGTCTGGCGTGGCGGTTCATCGACTTCGCCCGGGCGGATTTCTGATTGCCGGCCCCCGGTTTCCTTATCCCTGCGTCATAACTTCAGGTTATCCCGGATAACCCAATCTTGTTTCGTATCCCGATAAAAGATGCGACCTTTGCCGTCGCAATGAAGCAAAAGTTATCGGTCGTCATTAAAATTGCAAGGATATGTTGGAAAAAGGTAACAGGGCGAACACCCTGCACGGAATTCTCCTGATCGCGCTGTTTTCGTTCGCGGCATTTTACATCGCCGAAATCCCCGTTGTCAGACGGCTCTCGTTCAGCCCCCTGATCGTCGGCATCGTGCTGGGCATGCTCTACGCCAACAGCCTGCGCAACCGGTTGCCCGAAACCTGGGTCCCGGGCATCCGGTTCTGCACGAAGCAGGTGCTGCGCTGGGGCATCGTCCTCTATGGGTTCCGCCTGACGCTGGCCCAGGTGGCGGCCGTGGGCGTGCCGGCCGTCGTCGTGGACCTGATCGTCGTGACGGTCACCATTCTGGGGGGCGTTCTGCTGGGCCGCCTGCTGAAGATCGATCGCGACACGGCGCTGATGACTTCGACGGGCAGCGCCATCTGCGGCGCGGCGGCTGTGCTGGGGGCCGAGCCGGTGGTGAAGTGCGAGGGGTACAAAACCGCCATCGCCGTCTCCACGGTCGTCATTTTCGGAACCCTCTCGATGTTTCTCTATCCGGTCATGTACCGCACGGGCATGCTCAACGGGATGACCGACACGGAAGTGGCCGTCTACACGGGCAGCACGCTGCACGAGGTGGCCCACGTGGCCGGGGCGGGCAACGCGATGGACCCCACCGATGCGCTGGGGATCGCCGGAACGGCCACCATCACCAAGATGATCCGCGTCATGCTGCTCGCGCCCGTGCTCGTGATCATGGGCTTCGTGCTGGCGGGCCGCCGGAAGGAATCCGGGGGCGAAACGGGAAAACGCAGGATCGCCGTGCCGTGGTTCGCCTTCGGGTTCATCGGGATCATCGGTCTCAATTCGCTGCTGCAAAGCCTTTGCGGGGTGGAGACGGTCCGGGAAATTCCGCTCAACGGGACCATCGAGTACGTCGATACCTTCATGCTGACGATGGCCATGACGGCGCTGGGGACCGAAACGAGCCTCGACAAATTCAGGCAGGCGGGGCCAGGCCTTTCGTGCTGGCCGGCCTGCTCTACGTCTGGCTGGTGGCGGGCGGTTACTTCGTCACGAAATACGTGGTCGGCATGTTGTAGCGGCCGCTTTACAGTCTCGGCAGCTCCGGATTCTCGTGCTCGGAGTAGCGGAGCACCCGTTCCCGAATGAAGTCCGCGAAACCGCGGGCCTCTTCGTATGTAAGGGCCTCGGGATAGCTCATCAGCACCAGCCGGTGGGGATGGAACGGCCGCCGGAACGAGGGGTGGATATACGCGTAGGGATTGGCGACGAAACCCAGCCGCTGGTAGAAATGCTGGCGGCGGACCGAGATTTCATCCTCCGGCGGGTCGATCTCCAGAATGACGCGCCGCCCTTGGCAAAAGGCCGCGAGGGCTTTTGAACCCATGTTCTGTCCCTGCAGGCGGGGCGAGACGGCCAGATGCTCGACGTAGCGGTAATCCCCGGCGTTCCAGTGGAAGAGGATGCCGATGAACTCGTCGCCGCGCCAGATGCCGTCGGCCTCGAAATGCGGGTCGCCGAAAGCGCGGTCGTAACCCGTGCCGTCCCAGCGTTCGCAGTCGGGGAAGGAGGCTTCGTAAAGCGCCCATGCTTCGGCCCAGCCCTTGTCCGAGCGTGATTTGAACGGTATGAATCGCAGTTGCTGTGTCATGGTTTCCAATTTTCGGCAAGATACGGCAAATTTCGCATAAAACCCAATTTTCACGACTGCCCGAACGAGCCGCAGCCGCTTCTGCGGCGCCCTGCCCGTTTGCCGGGAGCGGAAAAATCCCCGGAGCTTCGGCCCGGGGATTTCCGGTTTCCGGGGGGGGCGGAAAGGGACGCTCCGAAAAAAAAATCGCACGGCGGGGGTCGGTATCCGGAAAAGGCGTGTCTACCGGGTGAAGACAAAGAGAAAAAATCTGTTTTGTGTAAATGATATGCAGAAAGAGATAGACAGACTGATCAATTCGTACCGGAGCAACGCTTTGAGTAAGGAGGAGGCCGGTATGCTGGCGGGATGGCTGGAGGAGTCGGATGAAAACCGGGCTTATTTCAGGGAGTGTCTCGCCAGACGGGAGCTGCCCGCGTCGGCCAAGGCGGAGCGGGAATGGGCGCGTTTCGCAGCCCGCAACAAGATCCTGTTCGCTGTCCCCGAGGTCGCCGGACGGCGCCGGAGTCGGTTCCTGCGCTATGTGGCGGCGGCCGCCGTGGTTGCGGCGGGCGTTTGCGCCGTGTGGTTCTGGCAGCGCACCCCCGATGTCGCGGCCGAAGCCGGGGCCGGGGCGGAGATCAGCGCCGCACAGCCCTTGGAATACCGCACGGCGTGCGGCGAGAGGCTCGACATCGTGCTGCCCGACGGGTCGAAGGTCTGCATGAATTCCGAGGCGACGCTCACCGTGGACCCGGGATTCGGGAAGGCGACGCGCGAGATCGAGTTCGACGGCGAGGCGTTTTTCACCATTTCGCCCGACAAAAACTGTCCGTTCATCATCCACAGCGCCAACAACAACTATACGGTGCTGGGAACGTCGTTCAACCTGCAATCCTACGCCCGGGAGAATTTCGCCGTGGTGACGCTCCATACGGGGTGTTTGCAGGCGCAGGCCCGGAAGGACGTCATCATCCTCGACCCCCTCGACACGGCGATCGTCTTCTGGATCGCAGCCTCGGCCCTGTCGTTCATCCTCGCGCTGTTCGTCTCGAAGAAGTCGCACGCGTAAGAACCTTCAGACTGAAACGATGTGCGTGCGATTCGATCTCATGCGCCCTTGCGGCGTGAATCGCTATGCGCTGGCCTTTGTTGCCCGGGCGCCGGCCGGGGATGGGGCCTTGCTGTCAATGTGACGAGCGGTGCAAGTGGGGGGCGAACAAAACGAAAATGAAAAACCGCAGCCGATTGACAATCAGCTGCGGTTTTGTTTTCGTGTGCCCAGGACAATATTCGAAAATTGCAATTTTATACCTTTTGTAAATACATTGATATTTAGTTGTTTGTGGGTATATTGCAAAGATAATCAATATATTGTAATTGTCGATAAAATTGTGTAATATTGCAAAAGATTTCATTGTGTGGTGCAAGTGTGGTGCAAATTTTCTAACTTGCACCACGGAATTAACAGATTTTGTAATATGGCATCGGTTACGGCTTTTATACGGGTATCAAGAAAACGAATAGATCGGGCAAATGTTCGCTTTCGGTTACGGGACGGTCGAAATATTCAATTATTTCACGCTTCCGAATTGGAGGTTAACCCATCCGATTGGGATGCTACCCGACAGGAGATTAAGGCAAAGGTTCTTTATGATGCGGAAAAACGGGCCTTGTTCAACAAGGCGGTGGCCGACCGTAAGAATATGATGTTAGAGATATATAATGCCGCACCCAGTACAGAGACTTTGACATCCGATTGGCTGGACCAAGAGATTGACAAACACCTGCATCCTGAGAAATATATCATCGAGGAACATTGGCAAACCTTTTTCGAGGCTTACGAAGAGTTTATCGAGAAGCGCAAGTTGTCCGATTGGCGGGTGCGGGCTATTCAGGTCGTAATCCGAGCGTTGAGGCGGTATGAATTGTATGCCCGCCGGACGATGGATAGTCGGTTTGCGCTCGATTTTGATACCGTGACGCCGTTGGTGTTACGGGACATCGAGGAGTTCCTTCGCAATGAATACACCTTCTGCGACCAATACCCCGAAATCTACGAGGCCGTTCCCGAAAGCCGGAAACCTCAGCCAAGAGGGCAGAATACGATCAATGGAATACTGACTAAACTGCGTACTTTCTTCATTTGGGCGAATGACGTAGGCAAAACGACTAATAACCCTTTTCGGAATTATCCCGTGGAGGAGTGTATATACGGGACACCATACTATATTACGATTGACGAGCGTAACAAGATTTATCATACCAATCTTACCAGGCATCCGCAGCTCGCAATTCAGCGGGATGTATTCGTTTTTCAATGTCTGATAGGTTGCCGTGTGGGCGATCTTTATAAGTTGACCCGAGATAATTTGATAAATGGAGCGGTTGAGTATATTCCCCGCAAAACAAAGGACGGCCACCCGGTGACGGTACGTGTACCTCTTAACTCGATAGCACGTGAAATATTGGACCGTTACGCAGATTATGCCGGCTCGTCGCTTTTTCCACTTATGGCCGAACAGCAATATAACAAAGCGATTAAACGGATTTTTCTCGCTGCGGGGTTGAAACGTAAAGTAACGATCCTGAATCCTCTGACCCGAGAGGCGGAACAGCGCCCGATTTGGGAGGTGGCCTCGTCGCACCTCGCTCGTCGAGCATTCGTTGGAAATCTTTACAAGCAGGTGAAAGACCCGAACCTGGTAGGGGCATTGTCCGGCCACAAGGAGGGTAGCCGGGCATTTGCCCGTTATCGGGACATCGACGATGAAATGAAAAACGAACTGGTTAAAATGTTGGAGTAAATATGAATGATGTGGTATTTTATAATATGTGGGGACGGGAGCGGTATCAAGATTATATAAATCTCCCTTTCAAATACAAAGAGGAACACGAGTGGGTGACTGATTTTCAGAAAAATAATGCCTATTTTTGGGATCATATCAACGAATATGCATCTGGGCCGCAAAAAGCGGATTATGCACTGACTGGATTTCTGGACTGGTATGTAAAAAAACGGGCCGCTAATGATGGGGATGCTGAGTATAAAAGAGAGTATTATGCTGATTGGCTGAATCATACGATTTTTATCTGCGACCATAAGCCTGGCTATGAGTGGGTAGTGGATTGGTGTCGTAGGTATTTGACAACCATGAATATAACAAAAGACGGCAATAGCGTGTTAACCGAAACCAAAATGTGGAATAACGGTAGGACGGGGACATTTCATGCATTTCCGCAGGATGGCGGATATTATGCTTATTTTCTCGATACAATGAACCCAGGATCGTGGCTTGCAGTAGAGAATCGAATTGCTTCAGGCTTGATTGCTTATGCTATTAATTATTTGGAGCTTAATGAATGTAATATTTATACCGAGACTCTATACTCGAGTTATTATGACGAGCAAAAGCGAATTTATGAGCAGGGACATTTTCAGAATGACATCGACGATGGGACATTTGCTATTTATCTGTATAAGCAAGAAAAAAGCCTATATGATCAGAATGTGATCGGAGAGTTTTTATCGGAGGTGGACCGTAAAGAGGTAAAAATGATTTTTGATCATTTCGTTGTACAATATTGCCAGCAATCCGATAGCAAAATCGGAAATATTATCTCTTCAATCGAGGAACATGCACACTTCTCTGTGCAATGGAGTTATGAGCAGGCTAATCGTATATTGGAAGCTTTGCAAAATGAAGGTTTTATTTCTACGAACACAACAATTGATGTGTTCTATTACAGAATGACTGGTAACTGTGCGCCGACGAGTAATAAAATAGAATGGGTAAAGAAGGGAAAGAAACGGAAAAAAGATATAAGTAAAAGCAGCCTTGTTTATTTTCTTAAAACATTTGCAAATTATAATGTAGACCAAACTTTGGATTGCAGAAATAGGATTGATGAAATATTTGGCATTTCATTACCTACTTCAACAATCACTCGAATTTCGAATTGTGAGTATAAAACGGAAATAGACGATATAGTTTCCATTCGCAGGGAGATCGTCGAAATTTAGGCATTCCAGAACGCAAATACGCTCGATAAAAGACAAAGAGAGCCGGAGTAATTCCCGGCTCTCGTCATTTCGTCGTTATTCGGTGGCGTGCATCATCACACGCAGCGTGCCCCGTCATTCCTTTACTGCTACTGTCATTTTGCCGATGGACTGGATGATCTTGGCAGCTTCGGGATCGAGGACCACGGAAATAGGCTGTGTTGCGGCCGTTATCGCCTTGCCGTTGGTTGTCACATCCTGGCGGTCGGCAAGATGAAGGACACGGGCAACGATTCCCGAATCGTACTGCCCACATAATGCGCCCTCCAGCTGGTCCGCCTCGATAGCCACTCGCACGTGCGTAAGGAGGTCGCAAAACTCATCTTCGTATCGGCGGAATGTGTCTTTGCTGATCTTTGCAAATTGGCAGAATCCCACTAATGTCAGGGGACGCTGTGTTGGAACCGCAATTATTTCCCCTGCTGAAACCTTGTTGATGTAAACCGGATTCGCTTTCACCCATTCGACATACTCTTCGAACTTGGCGTCAAGAGCTTCGGGGGTATATGCACGAGGGCGGCCCACTTTCTTATTAGGGGTATTCATGTTATTATTCGTATTTTTTTCGACCTAATTTTCCGAGGCTGTTTTGAACCTTGACCCGCTTCTGCCCCTTGTTGATGTCAACCACCGAAACAATGGGCGCCGGCATATTCATCAGGGCCCGTTCCATCATGCGCTCCATCCCCTTCATTCCGTCGTTGCGCTGGGGAAGATTCGATACCTGGATGGCGTTTCCGCCGCTTGCCACGTTCATGGCCGAGAGCATTGCGCCCCAGTCGTTGACAGCCTGGGCCGTCATCACGGCCTCGCCGTTGGATAACATTGCGGGGATGCTGTCCGAAGTTCCGGTACCCGGGCCCGTGACAAGGCCGCCGGAGGCGTATCGGTATTTACTTCTTTCTTCTTCTGCGGAACTGTTGAGCGATTTAATTTGCGTTATTATGGTCGTAATGGTCGAAATTGCAGCCACCGCCCCGGCAATACCATCCCAAACGGTAGCGGAAGATGAAAATGCTTTGTGTAACGCCGCTCCCATCGCAGCGGCCGATTCGGCGATTGCCAACATTGCGACAACCCCCGCATCTGCCCCGGCGGCTTCGGCAAGTTCTTCCAACGCACCGACCATCTGTTGTGCGCTTTGAATAGACATCTGCGTTTCTTTTTCTTGCAACTTAATGCCTTGCAGTTGTATGTCGTTGACCTGCTGTTTGGCTTCTGCAACGGCCTTTTGTGCGTCAAGTTCAGCATTACGCCATTCCAAAACACCGCCATAGAGAGCCGTATATGTTTCCTCACTCATTGATTGTATTTCGGAAAGTTTATTTTGTGCAGCATCCATTTGTTGCTGCGCAATATCCATTTTGGCGGCATTTTTCTCAATATCCTTGTTCGGATCAGATGTGTGTAGAATGTCATAATTAGGTAACTGTGCTTCTTTTTGGCGGATAGTCTGCAATTTATTTTGTGCATTAAACCGCATTTTGATCCTGTTCTCCGCATTGCGGGCTTCTTCCTCGAACTCCTTATCGCTCCAACGCTGGCGTATTTCGGATTCCTCCTTATACCTGCGTTCCTCCATATTCAGGATCAGCTGGTTTATAGCCTCCCGGGATTCCGCAGTCAGCGTTTTGTCGTATTTGAGTTTGTTTTCCAGCTCTTGGCGTTCCCACGAAAAGCGAAGCCGGGAAAGTTCCAGGTCTTTTTCAAGGCTCGCTTGTCTAAGTTCAAGAATGGATTTTGATAATTGCTTCTCTAAATCGAGCTGTGTCTTGGCGGCTTGTCGTGCTATTTTATTAGCAGCCTCTTGCGCCTTCTCATTCGTTCGTCCAAGTTCTTTTAAGCGTTTGATCTCATTCTCAACAGCTTCGGCCCTTTTATTCCGTGAAATGATTTCGTCCTCCGTGGTTGCGATCTCCTTGTTTATATCGGCAAGTTCTTGTTCCTTTCGCTTGATTAAATCCTTGATGGCCTCCCCTTGCCCATTGATGTCATCTGTACTGATCTTGTACATATCCATCAATGTTTTCATCGCTATTTTGTTTGCAGAAAGGGCTTCGTTATACCGATCCGTAGCATCTCGCACTTTATTCAGCGTGCTTTCCAGTTCATTGGAAACCTCTACATATTCACTCACGACCGGACGGTTCCCGGCCATAGTCGTCCGAGTTTTTGTAGTGTTCTCATTGAACATCCGGTATATTTCCTGCGCACGCTCTTTCAATTCCGGAATTTCACTATTTAACCCGGCACGAAACTCGGTAAAATAAGCGATCCCGGCCTCCCGGCCGAATTTTTTAATAAACTTATCCTGCACGCCTTCGAAGGCTTTGTCCATCGTTTTACCGTATTCTTCGGCGGCATTGGCATTGGATTCCTCCAAACCCTTAGCAATAGCGGCCGCCGTAATACTGCCTGCAAGGGCATCATAAGCCGCCTTTTGGTCCTCCAAATTCCGTATCTCCTCCTTTTGGTTGGAAAGATAGTCCCCGTATTTATCCTCTATGACTTTGCGGGCGGCGGCATATTCGGCTGTACCCTTTTTTGCCTCACGGAGGGCGTCAAACTCCCGCTTCAACTCTGATCGGCTGTTTTCAATGGCCCGGTTGAGGTCTTGCGTATATTGAGCAACATCCGACAACGCATTACCTGCGCTAAACAATCCCTTTACCCACGCCCCGATCTCTTTCCCGTAGGCCGTCAGCAGGGTAATGCCCACGACCAAAGCCGTCTGCCAGGAAAAGATAGACGAAATAACCTGCCGGAACACCGGGATCGTCATTTTCCCCTCGGCTCGCAACGCTTTATTATTGGCCGAAGCTCTCTTCAGTTCATCGGCAAGCATCGGCAGGTTGTTGGAAATCGCCAGAAAAAACTGCTGGGCGGACATCGTGAGCGACGGAAGTTCCCGGGCCACTTGTTGCACCTGGAAAGAAAGCGGACTAAGCGCACTTGCATAATTGCCGACATTGGACCGGAAATTCAGCAAATCCTGCTCGGCCTTGTTCACCTCCGTTTGCATATTGCGGACTTGTTCGGCCATCTTCATTCCTTTTGCCGATTTGCGGTCAGCTTCGGAGAGTGCATAATACTCTTTCGTCAACTTCGAAATATCGTTCCGGAGTTTATTAACGGAGCCATCGAGTTGCGCTTCCTTCTTGACCTGCTCGTTAATCTGCTTCATGTATTGACGCTGCGCATCGGTATTATCCCGAATTACGGCTTTATACTGGGCCATCTTCTCGTAATAGTCTGCATCCTCTTTCTTGAGGTTCTTAATAGACTGCCGGGTCTCATCTATCACCTTTTGCGCTTCAGCCCAACTTTTGATAAGTTTCGAGTATTCGATCTCGATTGTGATGATCTTGTGAATGGAATCCTGTGCCATACTTCTCTATATGGATTAAATAGTCAATAATTATTTCATGCTGATCCAGCGCTCCGTGTCCTGGGTTATTCCCCGGTTCTGCTCGTCCGGGCGGATCGGCTGGGTGGCAGATATGCGCCCCCATTTACCACCAAGAAAATAGGGACCTTTCGATTTGGAGACCTCAACGCCGCATAAACGTCCGTCATGTCCGAACAGTTTCAAAACCGTCGCATTGTCGGTCGTAATGCTTGCGCCCTTTGCTGGAACCGATATTTGCCGGATGGCATTGATCTGGCCGTCTCGATTTCTCTGATATACAACGGCGACTAAACGCTGCGGGACACGCCCCGCCAAAGGCGCAAGACGGCCCAAGAAGCCATCGCCAGGGCAATCCACGTATTGCAATGATATGACGTATTTCCCTAAACGAATTTGCCAATCGTCAGATCCTCCGGCGGCGATTTGATTCCGGATGCAATACTCCGTGTAGATTTTGGTTTCTTTTTTCATAACATTTTAATATTTAATAGTTTATCTTTTTTGAAGTGATATTTGAAGTCGTGGTCATATTTAGCCCCGAGTTTCCGATCCGTGTCCACAATAAGCTGCATCAACCGCCCCCTCGAATAGCTTATATGGACCTCGGAATCGTCCCGCTGGCCGCCTCTGCGTTTTTCTTTTGGATTCATCCTGCTCATTCCCCCGTTTTTAGTACATTTGGCTTGTCGGAACCAAAATGCGGGGGAACAGTTTACGGCCCTTGCTTTCGAGGATAGGCGGGTTTATACCCGCCCATCCTGTTTGTGGGCTACCCTCGCAAACCCCAACAGAGCCTCTGCGATCTCTACCGCCTTGTCCGGCGTGAAAGTAACGACCGCTTCGGGAGTGCCCTCATCACCGAAGTATTTAACACACAAATACACCTCTGACGGATTAGGTTGGCGATTTACGGTCACTTCGGCAACTCCGACCGTAAGGGTTGCACCGTCATGCTTGAATGATTTGCACGGCACAAATGCCGTCTTTTTCTTGGGCTGTGTCATAATCTTTTTCTGTTTTATTATTGGTTTCATACCGTTTTGGGGCGGGTGGGGTCACAAAGTCACACCCCTATATAAGGGGTTGTGACTGTGACCCGCCTCCCACAAGCCTGTAACATAACATAGATATTTAGAAAGGGTCATCACTTAATTCAGGTTGTATGACCTCAATTTGAGAGATTGGAAGATAGTAACCGCCAGCCTGATTCTTCACGATCATTCCGGCTTTAGTTGCCCGTGAAATCTTCATCTTTGCTCCACTCTCTTTTACTGCCAATTTTTCCCGAATCATTTCCGCTAATTCGGAATGCGAATACACTTTACCCGCCTCCATGATCTCGGTAAAAACATTCTCTTTGGGTTGAGGAGCCGGAATACTGCATAACTCCGGAAGTCCGGAAGCGTTGATTTGAAATGCAAACTCTGCGAAAGGCTCATTACGGCAGTACTGCGGACTGACTACCGAGGTATCACCGTCAGCTTTTACCAGTATCACCGTTTCCGATTTACGCAGGAGTGCAGAGCCGAGGTGCCCTCGGGCCTTATCGCCCCCGGGGTTTGTATGGAGCACACAAAGAATGTGGTTATCGTATTCCGAACTCCAGCGCATCAACTCACAAGTCAGGGCCTCCGATTCATGCAGATCGTTTGGATCATTGCAAAGGTCCGCCACGCCGTCGAGAATCAGCAGATCGGGTTTATACCGACGTAATATTTCACCCGCAACCTCCCGGCGCTGGTCAGGCGTCAGCTCACGCAGAGCAGCCACAACGAGCTGATCGTGATTGCGGTCTGTCGGCAAATCAATACTGCGCAGAATCCGCCGGGCGACCTTATGAACGTGAGGGCGGCTCTGTTCGGTATCAATGTATACTATTTTCCCAGTCGCAGGTGTATCAAACCCCAGAAAATCGGACGAGGAGAGGAACCCGGAAGCAATGGCGGCGGTCAGGAAGGTTTTGCGAGACTTGGCCAGCCCGACAACTGTGGAAACATTACCCCGAGAAGCGATCAGATTGCCCCAAATTCGCACGATCGGTTGCGGGTCGGGCAGATGCTCCGCCAAGTCGATAATAAGCGCAGAAATGTCTATTTTGGACGATTCGGGCTTATTCATGATAACATCATCTACAAATCCCATATCCCTCACACTTTGAAGTTATCCAATCCATCGATAATATGCCGAAAGGTCAACCGGGCAACGCCCTTATCGCTTCGAATACAGCGGCCGATTTCCAGCAATTCATAAAGGTCTTTCTGCGGGTCCTCCAGCTTGGTAGTATAAACCAAATCGACCAAATCCACTCGTTCAATCTCGGAGCGATTAGTGAGGCGCATTCCGACGATCAGCACATCGGCGGGTTCCTCGACATGCAACGCCTTGTAGAGCGTATCTCGCAGTAAAATCAATAACTGATTATCGACCTTGCTGTCGTTCAGGTCCACGCAATTTTCCAGAGCGGCGATCTGCTCCTTCAGCTTATTAATGACATATGGCTTTGCATCCGGCCGCTGACGATAGCGAGCCAACTCTTGCATTTTGTCAAGTTTAATTGTTTCGAGAGTCTCCATAGGTCATTTCGTTTGGGAATGTTTCGCCGTACCACTCGACGAAAGTTGTGAAATCTTTGGCAACGAAATATAAGCCACCTGCCCGCTCAATAGATACCTGATAACGGCGTTGTGCCTTGGTTTGGAGGTCGTGGCCGATCTTCACCTCAATTTTGACACTCCGACCTGCAATCGTGGCCGATATGTCTGCGCTTCCCTTCGTGGCATTCGATTTGCGCCATACAATCTGTCCACCTCTTTGTTCGGGCATTCCCGTCGTTTTTATTCTTTCAGCCTGGCCGCCATTGTAGCGAATGTAATCCACAATACATTTCGTCAGGCCGTTCGCTGTATTATCCCGATATGGCTGTGGCGGGATGGCATACTCAGGAAAATCCGGATGTTCCCGGCGGAAATGGTCGAGGGCTTGCCGTTCGAGGTCCTTGACCGCCTGCGGCTTCTGATAGCGAGGTTTATTCATGGCTGACGGCCTCCTGCCCGCTGAACAACGTAGGTTTTGTATTGATCGGTTCCAGCCAATAGAGTTTGCAGCCTGTATTTAATCGGGTATCCCGAACCAGATAATCGGATAGGTGGCGTCGAAGGTCGGAAATGAATTTTCGGGCATCATTGAAACCTGCAATCCGATTGATTTCTTTCGCCGTGAATCGCTGGCCCTCCTTCATCATTTGAAGAACCATGCTTTTCAGTTGGGGAAGTCGCAATTCTTTCGTATCTTTGCTCTGCATTGGGGCGGCTACGGCCGCTTTTTTTGCTTTCATTGTGCTGCCCTCCCGTTGTTAAGCATCCGACGAACATCCGACATCCTGTAACGACGCCTACCGCCGATTTCGATAGGCACGAGCAGGCCCCGTTTTGCCCATCGCCAAAGGGTCGATAAATCGACGTCGAGCAATTCCGCCACCTTTTCCCGACTGGGATAGGTCTCTACGGATTGGTCTGTGATGATTTGCTCCAACTGCTCTTTTGTCCTTGCGACAAGAGCCTCGTTTGCTTCGATCAAATCGGATACTTTGACCGAAATAGTGGCATCAGGACAAGCCTTTGCCAAGGCGATTAAGTTTGCCTCCATAATTTTGATATTATTTTTTATGGAGTTCCGTCCTTCCACTACACTTTACGGGGTGTGCTTGTTTGACGGGCCCAGCGAAAGCCGTAAATCATTCACTATCGGACATTGCAAAAATCGGCAGGAAGTTGCGGGGAAACAATATGGGGTGAACTGGATAATCCCATTCACCCCATTCCAAAAGCTATGCGATGCAACCTTTACATTGCGAATAATCCCATTAAAGCATTCATCAAGCACTTACGTGTTATCCAAAGAGTAAACGCCGCCAAATCGGCTATTTCTTTGTTGTCGGCTTGAATCCTATCGGTTGGGAGGGCTTGCGAGCTTGCGGCACTTTGATCGACAATGCTGCGATGGCTTGGTAGATGTTATCGAGTTCCTTGCGCATATCCTCCGACAGATCGCTGACCGCTTCGGCATTGTCTGCATCAGCTCGTTCCAGTAATGCCAGTTTTGCCCGGATTTCGGCCAATTCTGCCGTGATTTGGGTTGTGGTGGTGATGTAGTTGCGCATTGCCACGAAAGCCCGCATAATGGCCCTATTTACCCGTATAGCCGTCTCGCTACGCAGGACGCTCGAAAGCATTGCGACACCCATTTCCGTAAAAGCAAATGGCATATAGCGACGACCACCCCAATTTGAGGACGCATTTTGTGATGTTAGACTTGAGGTCGCAATTTGCGTCCTCAAAATTTCATATTCTTTTTCCGAGAGTACAAACATAAAATCGTCGCCCTCGAAACGCTCAATATTGCGCCTTACGGCCTCTTTCAGCCGCTTTGTCTCTACTTGGTAGAGTTCGGCCAGGTCGAAGTCCAGCATTACCCGCTGGCCTCGTATTTCGTATATCTTGCTTTGGATAGGTTGTAGTTCCATAGTTTTCTGTCTATATACCTTGGGTCACAGTCACAACCCCTTATATAGGGGTGTGACTTTGTGACCCCGGATAGAAATATATGTAATGCGCTGGCGTCTCCGTTACTATTCTCCCTTCTCCACTTTGATAAGTTTGCCGCAATGCGGGCAGGTGATTGTGTTCGTCGGTTGAGGGGCGAAAAGCTCCGGAACCGATACGCTGAGGGCTGCGGCGATCTTTCGCAATGTTGTAATAGTAGTATTTCCGTTAATTGCTTTTGATAGACCAACACGGGAAATACCTATTTTTTCGGCTAAATCGGTTTGTGTCATTCCCTTACTTTTGAGAATCTCCGCTATTCTGAAATCATTATCCATAATGTAAACATATTGTTTGATGCAACAAATATACAAATTAAACTTATTGTGTGCAAATTGTTTGCTATTGATAATAAAAAGTTGTCAAAATATTTGTGCTGTTGAATAATTATTGTTTACTTTGCATCATCAAACGACAACAAAATGTTTACAGCCATGAAAGCAATATATAACAAATCGAAGATCATGCGCAACGCCTGGTATCTGAAACGTGCCAACGCTTCGA
>OGIR01001124.1_pt1 | contig 16204 bp, 10 predicted proteins | sample 1571831 | NCBI WGS metagenome assembly OGIR01 (sample SAMEA2582124, study PRJEB24529) | metagenome | biome: Human gut stool | place: China | collected 2011 | reverse complement strand
CCCCGGCCAAGGAGGCGCACAGGTTTTACAAGACATTGTCCGAAGGGTTGAAAACGAGCTATTTCGGCCGGATGTACGCAGACTGCATGGCAAAAATGGAACAACTCGCCGAAGGAAAACCGGCGCCGGATTTCACACTGGCAACGACCGAAGACCGTACTGTCGCCAAGGCTGATTTCAAAGGCCGATACCTGCTGCTCTACCATTGGGGATTGTGTCCCGGCTCGATCCATATCGACCGGCAGGTGAGCGATCTGTTCGAAAAGTACAAGGACAAAGGATTGCAGGTGGTGGGACTGACCGAATCCATCGCCGATATCCGGAGCGTATACGAAAGTCTGCCCGCAGGCAAAAAAACGCCGTCGCCGGGTGTGGACGACATGCGCCCCGTGCTGGCCGGCATGCTGGAACACGGATGGATCGAAGCGGAACTGGAAACCGGTCATCCGGAAAACCGGCAGATCATGGAAACGTATGCCATCGAAGGCCGGCCGTTCTTCGTTCTGATCGGTCCGGACGGCACCATACTGGCACGCAATTACACGAATGCCTTTTACCAGGCGAAAAAGATTCTGGACAAGGAGCTGGGCGGAACGGCCGCCGAATGAACCGCGAAACGGCCGGCGGCGGTGCGGCAGGCGCAAGCCCCGGAAAACCGGACCGGAACATCCCGTCATAAACTCTATGTTTGATCTCTAATCTACGCATATTTTGTCTCCGATCACCATCTACACCGACGGCTCGGCCCTCGGAAACCCCGGGCCGGGCGGCTACGGCGCAGTGCTTCTCTCGGGACACCACCGCAAGGAGCTGTCGCAGGGATTCCGCCTCACGACCAACAACCGCATGGAGCTGATGGCCGTGTGCGTGGCGCTCGAAACGCTCAAGTTCGAGGGTTCGGACGTGGTCATCTACTCCGATTCGAAATACGTCGTCGACGCCGTCTCGAAAGGCTGGGTCTTCGGCTGGGTCCGCAAGGGATTCGCGGGCAAGAAAAACCCCGATCTCTGGATGCGTTTCCTGCGCGTGTACAACCGCCACAACGTCCGTTTCGTCTGGGTCAAGGGCCACGCCGAAACAGTCGAGAACAACCGCTGCGACTGTTTGGCCGTGGCGGCGGCCAACGACAAGGCGCACTGGCTCGAAGACACGGGCTACGATCCCGCAGAGCGGTAAAACGGAAGGCCGCCGCACCGTTTTTTCGGCACAAAGTCCACCATAATCCATCGAATTATCGTACATTTTTCGCTTTTCGGGTTATTATTCCTATCTTTACGCCGCGAATTGCGTAACCAACAAACATACGCTCCGAATGTTCAAAACATACATGCGGCTGTTGGGTTTTGCCCGGCCGATCAAGAAATACGCGATCCCCTACTTCTTCTACTCGCTTTTCTACGCGTTGTTCAACTCGCTGACGTTCATGCTGATCATCCCGATCCTGAACACCATGTTCGACGCGAACTACTCCTTCGAATACGTCGAAAAGCTGCCTCCCCTGGAACTCAATCAGGACTACCTCGCAACACTTTTCAACTTCGCCTATTCGCACATCTTCGAACAATACGACCGCCAGAACGTACTGATGCTGCTGGCCATTGTAGCCATCTGCATCAGCCTGATGAGCAACCTGTTCCGCTACCTCGGCGCATGGACCATGGAGAACATGCGCACGCGGACCCTGCAACGCATGCGCAACGAAATGTTCTCGCGCGTGATGGACATGAACGTGGGCTATTTCTCGGACCAGCGCAAGGGCGACATCATTTCGAAAATCACCTCCGACGTGGGCGTGGTGCAGTTCTGCATCACCAACACTCTCCAGGTGTCGTTCCGCGAACCGTTTCTGATCATCGGCTACATCGTGATGATGGTGGCCATTTCGTGGGAGCTGGCCATCTTCTCGGTGCTGTTCCTCCCGGTGGTGGCCCTGCTGATCGGCAGCATCGTGAAGAAACTCCGCCACCCGGCCCGCACCAACCAGCAGCGCATGGGCGAGATGGTCTCGACGCTCGACGAGTCGCTCTCGGGCATCAAGGTCATCAAGAGCTATAACGCCACGGAATACATCAAGCAGAAATACTACGCCATCAGCGCCGACCTGGCGCGCCTGACCCTCTCGATGGCCCGCCGGCAGCAGCTGGCCTCGCCGATGAGCGAGTTCCTCGGCATCACGGCCGTGGGCGTGATCCTCGTCTTCGGCGGTTCGCTCGTGGCCAAAGGCGTGCTCGACCCCGGCGGATTCATCGCCTTCATCGCCATCTTCTCGCAGATCACGCGCCCCGTGCGCACCTTCATCGACCAGTTCGCCAACATCAACCAGGGAATCGCCGCCGGAGAGCGCATCTTCTCGATCATCGACACGAAACCCGAAATACAGGACAAACCCGGCGCCCGGGAACTCACGGGGCTGAAAGAGAAAATCGAATTCCGCGACGTGCACTTCACCTACGACGGGGAGCGCGAAGTGATCGACGGCATTTCGTTCGAGATACGCCGCGGGCAGACCGTGGCTCTGGTCGGTCCCTCGGGAGGCGGCAAGTCGACATTGAGCGAGTTGCTGCCCCGCTTCTACGACCCCTCGGCGGGCGAAATACTCATCGACGGCATCTCGCTGCGCGACTACACGCAGGAGAGCGTGCGCGCCCATATGAGCGTCGTGGCGCAGGACACCGTGCTTTTCAACGACACCATCGAAAACAACATCGGCATGGGCAAGCGCGGCGCCACGCACGAAGAGGTGGTCGAGGCGGCGAAGGTCGCCAACGCGGACTGCTTCATCCGCGAATGCACCGACGGTTACGGGACCAACATCGGCGACCGGGGCGTGAAACTCTCCGGCGGCCAGCGCCAGCGGCTCTCGATCGCCCGCGCGGTGCTCAAGAACCCCGACATCCTGATCCTCGACGAGGCCACCTCGGCACTCGACACCGAGAGCGAAAAACTCGTGCAGGACGCCCTCAACAACCTGCTCAAAGGCCGTACGTCGGTGGTCATCGCCCACCGTCTGTCGACCATCCACAACGCCGACCTGATCGTTGTCGTCGACCACGGCCGCATCGCCGAACAGGGCACGCACAACGAGCTGATGGAACGCAACGGCATCTACGCCAAGCTGATCGAAATGCAATCCTTCGACTAAAATGACCGAGCGGGAAAAGATGCTCGCCGGCGGGTGGTTCGACCCCCGGGATGCGGAACTCACCGCCATCCGGGACAACGCCACGCGCCTGATGCACCGCCTCAACGTCGAACTCTGCGGCCACGACGACGCCTACCGCGCCGCGCTGCGCGAGCTGTGCCCCGGCTGCGAAGGATTCATCCGCGAACCGTTCCGCTGCGATTACGGACTCAACATCTCAATCGGCGAAGGGTCGTTCGTCAATTTCGACTGCGTGTTCCTCGACCTGGCGCCGATCCGCATCGGCCGCCACACGCTCATAGGTCCCAAAGTGCAGTTGCTCACCGCCCTGCATCCGTTCGACGCGGCACAGCGCCGCACTGGACTCGAAGCGGGCCGTCCGATCACCGTCGGCGACGACTGCTGGCTGGGCGGAGGGGTGATCGTCTGCCCGGGCGTCGCCATCGGCGACCGTTCGGTCATCGGCGCCGGAGCCGTCGTGACGCGCGACATCCCGGCCGACTCGGTGGCCGAGGGAAACCCGGCGCGCGTGATCCGCACGCTGACGCGGCAGGACGAAACCGAATAGCGCCGCCGCGCAAAAAATCATCCGGACAAAATTCGTTTTCTCCCGAAATTTTCTATTTTTGCAGAAACATCGAAAAAAGGGTATTTCTGCCATGCACTCCGAACAAGCCGCCCCCGACCTGCTGCAAAAATCACTCGACGCCTCCGGCGTCGGATGGTGGCAGCTCGACTTCGGACAGCGCGAAATGACCTGTTCGCGGCTGGCGGCGGACCTTTTCGGCGCAGATCGCACCCGCATTTCGTTCGAGGAGGTCTACCTGCTGCCCGGCGAGGAGCACCGGGCGCGCATTTACACCCGCTGCGCCGCCCTCAAGGTCTCCGACTCGCTCGACGAAACGTTCGTCACGGCCAACGGCGACAGATGCCTGCAAGTCAGAGCCGTGGCTGCCGCCAACGATCCGCTGACGGGCGTCCGCTCGGTTTTCGGAACCGTCCGCCGCGTTACGGAAGGCACTCCCGAAAATGCCGAACTGGCCTCCATCAATCAGAGTTACAAGGCGACGCAACGCAATTACAGCCACCTCGCACAACTGATCGAACACCTGCCGATCGGCTACCTGCGCGTCAACATCCTGCGCGACAAATCGGGCGAAGCGGTCGACTACCTGCTTTCGTACATCAACCAGCAGGCCGGCAGGATACTGGGCATCCACACGCAGGGCCATGCCGGAAAGACGGCCCGCGAGGTGGGAATAGATCCCCTGAAACACATTCCCACATTCGAGCACATCCCCTCCTGCTCCTTCTGGGAGCAGACCGGGAAAAGCCCGGACGGCAAACGCACCTGCCGCTGCCTGATCTACAACACGCCGGGCGACGACGACGAACTGGTCATCCTGCTCGAAGACATCACCGACGCCACGCGCAGCCGCGAACAGCTGGACGATTTCGAGCATCTCTTCAACCTGGTTTCGGACTTCGCGCACGTGGGCTGCGTCAGCTACAACCCCCTTACGGGAGAGGGTTACACCAAGGGTCCCTGGGCCAAAAATTACGGCGAAGCGGAAAACACGCCCGCCTCACAGATTCTCGGCCACTGGCGGCAGGTCCATCCCGACGACCGGCAACACCTTGAGGAGGAGTTCGAACGCCTCAAAACCGGAGAAATCCGGACTTTCGTCAACGAAGTGCGCATCGTGAGCGATCAGGAGCCGATGCGCTGGATCAAAATCCACCTGCTCTGCCGCGACTACCGTCCGGAGGAGGGCGTGATCGACCTGGCGTGCGTCAACTACGACATCAGCGAACTCAAACGCACCGAGGAGGAGGAGCTGCGCGAAGCGAAGAACCGTGCCGTGCGGTCCAAGAACCACAAGTCGGCGTTCCTGGCCAACATGAGCCACGAAATCCGCACCCCGCTGAACGCCATCGTCGGATTCTCGGAGCTGCTGGCAGACGAAAGCAGGCACGAAACCCGCCGGGAGTACACCGACATCATCCTGCGCAACAACACCCTGCTGCTGCAAATCATCTCCGACGTGCTGGATCTGGCGCGCATCGAGTCGGGACGCACGGACATCGAGCGCACGCAGTTCGACGCCCGGGACTTATGCCGGGAGGTCGCCGACTCGCTCCGCCTCCAGCGCCGGCCGGGCGTGGAACTGCGCGTCGAGGAAGGGCTGCCGGAATTCCCCGTCACGGAGTACAGGAAGGGGCTTGCCCAGGTGCTGAACAACTTTACGCGCAATGCACTGAAATTTACCGAAAAAGGATCGGTAACGATCGGATTCCGCCGGATTCCCGGCCACATCCGTTTCTACGTCCGCGACACGGGCATCGGCATCGCGCCCGAAGACCGGGAACGCATCTTCGAACGTTTCGTCAAACTCGACACCTTCACCCAGGGGACCGGGCTCGGGCTGTCGATCTGCAAGTCGATCGCCGAACAGCTGGGCGGCTCGGTCGGCGTCGACTCCGTGGCGGGCGAAGGCTCCTGTTTCCGGATCGACATTCCCGCGGGGGAGTAATCCCCAAAACCCGCGTCCGTCCCGGGCGCAGAACCGGACGGGAAACGACCGGGACGGTCATCGCCCCGAAGCCGGACGCGGACAGCCCCGACGAAGGGAAGGCCCCCGCAGACCCCGCTTCCCGGAACGGAGATCCATAAATCGAACGCTTCAGACCCGTTTTTCAAATCTTTTTTATATCTTTGCCAATTGTCAGAAAATTAGCGAAGAAATTTCTACCGATATGAAGTTCAAGGAGTATAAAGGCCTCGACCTGGCAGGCATAGCCGCCGACGTGCTCGGCGAATGGGACGCACGCGACACGTTCCACAAAAGCATCACGACCCGCGAGGGCCATCCCACGTTCGTATTCTACGAGGGTCCCCCCTCGGCAAACGGCATGCCCGGCATCCACCACGTCATGGCCCGCACGATCAAGGACGTATTCTGCCGCTACAAGACGCAGCAGGGCTACCTCGTGCACCGCAAGGCCGGATGGGACACTCACGGACTGCCCGTGGAACTGGGCGTCGAGAAGAAGCTCGGCATCACCAAGGAAGACATCGGCAAGAAGATCTCCATCGAGGAGTACAACCGCACGTGCCGCGAGGCGGTGATGGAGTTCACGGGCAAGTGGGAGGACCTCACGCGCAAGATGGGCTACTGGGTCAACATGGACGACCCGTACATCACCTACGACAACAAATACATCGAGACGCTGTGGTGGCTCCTGAAGCAGCTCTTCGACAAGGGGCTGCTCTACAAGGGCTACACCATCCAGCCCTACTCGCCCGCCGCCGGAACGGGTCTCTCGACCCACGAACTGAACCAGCCCGGCTGCTACCGCGACGTGAAGGACACGACCTGCACGTCGCAGTTCCGCGTGATCCGCGACGCGAAGAGCGAGAAACTCTTCGAAGGAATCGAAGGTGAACTCTATTTCCTGGCCTGGACCACCACGCCGTGGACGCTGCCTTCGAACACGGCGCTGGCCGTAGGCCCTGCGATCGAATACGTGAAGGTCAAGTGCCTCAACCCCTACACCGACCGGCCGCAGACGGTCATTCTGGCCAAAGAGCTACTGGGTTCCTACTTCACCAAGAAGATGGAAGGCACATACGAGATCATGGAGGGGAGCTGGAAAGGTCCCGAGCTGGAAGGCATCCGCTACGAGCAGCTGATCCCGTGGGTGAAGCCGGAAGGCGACGCCTTCCGCGTGATCGTCGGCGACTACGTGACCACCTCGGACGGTACGGGCATCGTGCACATCGCCCCGACGTTCGGCGCCGACGACGACCGTGTGGCCAAGGCCGCAGGCATCGCCCCGCTGTTCATGGTCGACAAAGCCGGCAAAAACCAGCCGATGGTCGACAAGCAGGGCAAGTTCTTCGTACTCGAAGACCTCGACCCGGAATTCGTAAAAAACAACATCGACGTCGAAAAATACAAGGAGTATGCGGGCCGCTACGTCAAGAACGCCTACGACCCGGAGATCGCCTGCGATGTCGAGACAACGCTCGACATCGACCTGGCCGTGATGCTGAAAGCCCAGAACAAGGCATTCAAGATCGAAAAGCATACCCACTCCTACCCCCACTGCTGGCGCACGGACAAACCCGTGCTCTACTACCCGCTCGACTCGTGGTTCATCCGCACCACGGCGCTGCGCGAGCGGATGATCGAGCTGAACAAGACGATCCGATGGAAACCCGAATCGACCGGGACAGGCCGTTTCGGCAAATGGCTCGAAGGGCTGGTGGACTGGAACCTTTCGCGCTCGCGCTTCTGGGGCACACCGCTGCCGGTATGGGCTACGGAGGATTATTCGGAACTGAAGTGCATCGGTTCGATCAGGGAGCTGATGGATGAGATCGAAAAGTCGATCGCCGCGGGCTTCATGAAGGAGAACCCCTACAAGAATTTCAAGGTCGGCGACATGTCGAAGGAGAACTACTCGACCGAGAACATCGACCTGCACCGCCCCTATGTGGACAATATCGTACTCGTGTCGTCGAAAGGCGAGCCGATGAAGCGCGAAAGCGACCTGATCGACGTGTGGTTCGACTCGGGTGCCATGCCGTACGCGCAGCTGCACTATCCGTTCGAGAACGGCGGCGACTATTTCAAGTCGGTCTACCCGGCCGATTTCATCGCCGAGGGCGTCGACCAGACGCGCGGCTGGTTCTTCACGCTGCACGCCATCGCCTCGATGCTCTTCGACTCGGTGGCTTTCAAGAATATCATTTCGAACGGTCTGGTGCTGGACAAGAATGGCAACAAGATGTCGAAACGCCTGGGCAACGCCGTCGATCCGTTCGAGGTGCTCGACACCTACGGAGCCGACGCGACGCGCTGGTACATGATCTCCAACTCGCAGCCGTGGGACAACCTCAAGTTCGACAGGGACGGCGTCGACGAAGTGCGCCGCAAATTCTTCGGAACGCTCTACAACACCTACTCGTTCTTCGCCCTCTACGCCAACGTGGACGGCTTCACGGGCCGTGAAGAGGAGGTTCCGATGGAGAAGCGTCCCGAAATCGACCGCTGGATCATCTCGCTCCTGAATACGCTGGTGAAGAACGTTACCGAATCTCTCGAAGACTACGACCCGACTCCGGCGGCCCGCGCCATTCAGGAGTTCGTGGGCGAGAACCTCTCGAACTGGTACGTGCGCCTCAACCGCAAGCGGTTCTGGGGAGGCGGCATGTCGGAAGACAAACTGGCGGCCTATCAGACGCTGTACACCTGTCTTGAGACCGTCACGATGCTCGCAGCGCCGTTCGCACCGTTCATCTCCGACCGCATCTTCACGGACCTCAACGCCGTGAGCGGCCGCCACAAGGACGAATCGGTGCATCTCGCGGCGTTCCCGACGGCCGACGAACGGCTGATCGACGCCCGCCTCGAAGAGATGATGTCGCTGGCGCAGAAGGTCTCGTCGATGGTGCTGGCCCTGCGCCGCAAAGTGTCGATCAAGGTGCGCCAGCCGCTGACCAAAATCCTGATCCCGGTGCTCGACCCCGCGACGGCGGAGCATATTTCGGCCGTGAAGAACCTCATTATGAACGAGGTCAACGTGAAGGAGATCGAGCTGATCGAAAAGACCACGGGGCTGATTACCAAACGCATCAAGCCCAACTTCAAGACGCTGGGCCCGCGCTACGGCAAATACATGAAGCAGATCGCCGCCATGACCGCGGAGTTCTCGCAGGAGCGTATCGCCCAGATCGAAGCCGCAGCCCAGACCGTACTCGACCTGGGGGCTGAAAAAATCACCGTAACCCCGGCCGATTTCGAGATCACCTCGGAGGACATGCCGGGATGGCTGGTGGCATCGGAAGGCAAACTTACCGTAGCGCTGGACATTACGCTGACGGAAGAGCTCCGGGCGGAAGGCGTGGCACGCGAGTTGATAAACCGCATCCAAAATATCCGTAAGGACTCGGGATTCGAGGTGACGGACAAGATCCGCGTCGAGATCGAACAGAAGGAGTTCGTGGCCGGCGCGATCGCCAAATATGCCGGATATATCGCATCGCAGACGCTCGCCGTCGAGGTGAAGGCGGCCGCACAGCCCGAGGGAGGCGTGGTCGTGGATTCGGATGTCGACGACGAGCCGATCCGGATCGCCGTAACACGCATCTGACGGGCGGACGAAGGCGGCAAAACCGCTTCGGGAACGGCAAATGCGTCTTGCTGAGAACGATATAAAGGGTGCGTCCGGACGATATCGTATATAACGATATAAAATTTGGTGTTTACGGAAAAATTGTTTAATTTTACATAAAACCAACAAGGAGAAGACGACTATGGCAGACGAAAGAACCAGATACAGCGACGCCGAACTCGAGGAGTTCAAGCAGCTCATCCTGAAAAAGCTTGAGAATGCGCGCGCGGACTATGAGCTGCTGCGCGCCACTATCACCCACACGGCCGATAACGACACGGAGGATACCTCCCCGACGTTCAAAGTCCTCGAAGAGGGCGCAGCGACCCTCTCGAAAGAGGAGAGCGGACGTCTGGCGGCACACCAGATGAAATTCATACGGAACCTGGAGATGGCCCTCGTGCGCATCGAAAATAAGACCTACGGCATCTGCAAGACGACCGGCAAGCTCATCCCCAAGGAGCGGCTGATGAAAGTGCCGCATGCTACCGAGTGCATCGAAGCCAAAGAGGGGCGCAGGTAAACCTGCAATCCGGATATGACAGAAAAAAGACGACTTTCGGGGTCGTCTTTTTTATTCGGGCCCGGCCGTCTGTCCCGGCACATGCCCGCCGACAGGCAGCCGCTATGTCAGCCGCAACGGCTGCTGGATCGACAGTCTTCACAACAGCCGCAATGACAGCTGCCTTAACAGGTGCATTGTCAGTCTCAACGGCAGGGCAGACCGGCACCCGGCACCTCCCGTTTTTTGCCAAGGGTAACTCCTGCGGGCCAGAAACTGTATTTTAGCAGGTTCAGGCGCACTTTTTCATCAAAAAATACGTTATCTTTGACGATATGTATCGCCGGATTTGCATACTCGTGCTGACCCTCCTCGCTGCGCAAAGCGTCTGTTTCGCCCGCACGGTCAATCCCGGCATGCGGGCGCCGGACAGGGTTTCCCCCGGCGGATTCTCCCCCGACAGCCTGAACACGCCGACCTCGGAGCGCAACCAGCGCCTTTACGACAGCATACAATCCAAAACCAACCGCCGCGCAGTTCCGCGCATGCTTTACAGGATGCTCTTCGTCAAACCCGTACTCGATACGACGATGAACGGGCGCGTATTGGACGAAAGCAGGCTGCTGGAACCTTACGCCGGGAAAACCGTAGGCGACATCACCATCGAGCGCATGATGCCGTTCGACTCATGCGGCAACTGGTTCGAGCGCGCAGGCAACAAAACCCACATGCTGACCCGCGAACGGGTTATCCGGCGCGACCTGCTGTTCAAGCCGGGCGACAAGTTCGATCCCCAGCTGGTCGTGCGCAACAAGCAGCTGCTGCGTTCGCGCCCCTACATCTCCGATACCGAGGTGATCGTCGTACCCGACTCGCTCGATTCGACGCGCGTGAACATGGTCATCCGCACGCGCGACAGCTGGACGATCAGCGTCGACGCTGGCATACACGGCGAGGGGCGCACCATGGTCGGGCTTTCGGACGCCAACATTTTCGGCACGGGCAACACCCTGAAATTCAAGACCAATTTCAGCCGCAGGGATTTCTCCTACGGCGGCAACATCGTGGAATACAAAATCCCCAACGTGCTGGGGACATTCTACACGGCCGACTTCTCGGCCGGCCGCGACTTCTACAACTCGGAACTGAACCTCGGGCTGCGCAAGGAGTTCATCCGGCCGACGGACTACGAGATCGGCCTCACGTACAGCGACATAAAATCGAAACGCTACATGGTCGACCTCGACACCTCGCTGCTCGTGAAAGTCCGCAACCTCGACGTATGGGGCGGCAAGTCGCACTACATCCGCTCCATCAAATCGAGCGTCTTCCTGACGGGCCGTTACAGCTATGCCCGGTTCAGCCGCCGCCCGCCCGTCACGGCCGACTACAACCCCGCGCTGCACGACCACGACGCCATGCTCTTCGGCGGGGGGCTCTACCGGGAAAAATTCTACACGGCGAACATGGTCTACGGATTCGGTACCCGCGAGTATCTGGCGACGGGTTACAAAGCCGAGCTGGTGAGCGGCTATTCGTGGGGCGAGTTCAACGACGAGATGTACCTCGGCATGTCCTACCAGACCGGCTGCTTCCGGGGGATGGGCTATATCATGGGCGGCTTCACGCTGGGAAGCTACATCGACCTCAAAAGCGGCATGTGGCGCCACAGTGCCGTCGACGTAGACCTGAAGTGGTTCTCGAACCTGTTTCTGTTCCGGCGCAGCCGCATCCGCCAGTTCCTGGCGTTCAACTACACGCAAGGCTGGAACCGGGGCGAAGGCAGCGACGAAATGATCCGCTTCACCCACGACAACGGGTTGCAGGCGCTCAAAGAGTACGTCACCGGAACCAACCGCATGATCCTCAACACGGAAACGGTGGTCTTCACCCCCTACCAGCCCCTCGGGTTCCGCATCGCGGTATTCGGGTTCGCAGACTTCGGACTGATCGGCTATTCGCCTAACATTTTCAAAAACGATTTTTTCACCTCGTTCGGAGTGGGTGTACGGCTCCGCAACGAGCGGCTCGTATTCAACACGGTGCAGATCCGCCTGGGAATCGCCTTCGGCAAACGCGGGTTGGTCGAGAGCGAATATTTCCGCCTGTCGAACGCCACGCGCGTCGAACAGTACCGCTACCGCCCCCCCCGCCCTGAGATCGTAGGGTTCAAGTAAGCGCAACGCGCCGCAACAGGCCCGCAAGCGAAAGCCGCAGGCATGAAAAAACGGAGGCCACGGCCCCCGTTTTCGCCATTCCCCGCCCGGGGAGCGTCATTGCTCGACGATCTGTCCCGTCTCGTCGATCGTCAGCACCCGGTCGTATTGTTTGACCTTTGCTCTGAAATCGTGGAAATCTTCGGCCTCCTGATACTTGCAGGGAACGACTTCGTTCCCCTGCCGGTCGATATACCCGTACCCGAGCCCCTTGATGAAGACACGCGCCAGTCCGCAGCTGAACGGATAGGCCTCGTGGTACTTGAGCGGCACGACCAGCTGACCGTTCGTGGCGATATAGCCCCAGCGGGCATCGTAGAAATCTTCGGCATTGGTACCGAAGCGCATCACGGCGGCACGCATCTCGCTGAACTCGGCGGCATCGTCCCACTTGGCCGGTATCACTTCGCGTCCCTCGGTGTCGATATAGCCGCAACGGGGCTCCATACCCTGGAAATTCATGCCGTAGAGGTCGGTATTGAAAGGCGCCAGCCCGTCGTTGAACGTGCCGATGCGTTTATAGCGGAACGAGCTGACTTCACCGCCGTTGCGGTCGACAAGCCCGAAATTGACATTGTTGTAGCTCACCACGGCCACCCCGCCCGAGAAGGGCCGCGCCACGGAGAAACGGGGCGAAATAGCCACATTCCCCTTGACATCGACATACCCGTAATTGCCGAACTGCTCCAGCCTGAACCCCTCGCCCGGGGTATCGAGGTAGTAATAGCGGCACGGGATCGTCTCGTGCCCCAGCGTGTCGATAAGTCCCCACTGGCCGCCGTAGGGTTCGTCGCGCAGCACCATGCTGCCGCCGTAGTTCGTCCGGGCATAACCGTCCTTGAAATCGGAAATATAGGAGAAGAAACAAGGCAGCACTTCGCGCCCGTCGGCGCCGAGGAAGCCATGTTTGCCGTCGCTCGTCATGGGGATCAGCCCGTAGGCGTTCGGCTCGCCGATCAGGTTATAGGCACAGGGGACTACCACCTCGCCGTCTTGGCGCAGGACGCCCCATTTACCGTCGCGCAGAACACGCATCCAGCCACGTTCATCGGGTTCGCCGATCTCGGAATAAAGGCAGGGAATGACGGTTTTCCCCGTTTTGTCGATACGGCCCCAGAGCTCGCCGGCCTGCACCCAGGCCATGCCGTCGTCGAACGCCCCGGCCACCGTAAATTGCGGAGCCACGACCGCCCGGCCTGCGGTATCTATATAGCCCCACAGCCCTTCGGGCTCCTGCACGGCGGCCAGTCCGTCGTCGAAACTCCGGGCATCGGCATAACGGCATTCGATGACCAGCCGTCCCGTCCCGTCGACATACCCCCAACGGCCGACCCCTTCGTTGATATCGAGCACCGCAGCACGGTTATCGTTCACGGATCCGACCTCGGCATATTTGGCCGTGCGCTGCTCGAATGTCCGGCCGCATGAAACGAGCGTTGCGACCGTAAGAAAAAATAGCAGGCGTTTCATAGCTTCTGTTTTGTATTTTACATGCAAAGATAACTTTTTCCATCCTAATTCTGCAAGTTTCACGCCCGTATCGCATGGCCGACGAAAAAACCCGGGGCAGCAGAACCGTCCCGGGCACGAACTTTTTATACTTATGGCCTGCTTATTTTTTCCTGGTCGTAATCTCGATGACGCCGTTGCGGGCTTTCCTGCCGTATTTCTCGACCGCCGAGGCATCCTTGAGTACGGATATGTTCTCGATCCGGCCGGGATCAAGCCCCTCCAGTTTCTTGGTATCCTTAAACACCTTGCCGTCGATCACGACAAGGGGTTCCTCCCCCTTTTCAAACGGCGACTTGCCCGATCCGCGGATCACGATCGTACTGCTCTTCAGCGTACCGGCATCCTCTGTCTGCTCCATATGTTCGGCGACCTTGCGACGGATCTCGACGCCGGCTGCCGTCGACCCGGCCTCGGCAGCTTTCGCCAGGGCAGCCTGTACCCGGGGGTCGGCCAAATGCGCCTGCGCCTCCTGTATCTGCTTCTGCGCCTCTTTCCACTCGTCGCTGGCCATATACTTGCGCACGGCCTCCTCCTGCTCGCGGACGGCTGCGAGTTGCGCGGCAGACAGCTTGCGTGCCGAAGAGAGCTCCTTCTGTGCCCTGTCGAGTTCGGCCTGTGCCTTTTTCCACTCCTCGCCCGACATATATTCGCGGGCAGCCTCCAGTCCGGCACGGGCAGCCTTCATCCCTTCCTCTGCGGCTTTGAGCCCGGCTTCCGCGGCCTGGGTCGCCTGCCCCGGCGACAGTCCGCCAACCTGCACCGCGTCCGGTTGCGTCTTCATGACGGTCACGCCCCCGTCGTCAGTGACGGTCACCCGGCTCTGGCTGACGACAGTCTTCTTCCCGTCGCTGCCGGTAACGGACACGACATGTCCGCGGGTTTTCGCACCGGCGTCGATCCCGGCCTTATCTGCGGGCACCGTAGAACTGCCGCTCACCCTGACATCCGACATCTTCCCGGAACCGCGCACCACGACCTTGACAGAGCCGTCCTCGGCGTCGACCGAATAATCCCGCGCCCCGCCGGCGGCATCCTTCGTCGAAACGACCACTACGCCGTTCCTGCCTTTCTCGCCGTACAGGGCTTCTGCCGAAGCATCCTTGAGTACCGTCACCGAAGCGATCCGGTCAGGCGACAGTGTATCTATCGACGCCACCTCGAGGCCGTCGACCACGAAAAGCGGCTTGCCGGATTTTCCGTCTGAAGAGTAAAAATTCGCCCCTTCGATGCGGATCGAAACATTTTCTTTTTTACCTTTGTCATCGGGAAAAACATAGGCGGTGCGGGCGAACGCCCCAAGGGCAAGCCCCGTCAACGGCAGCAGGAAGAGCACCTTGGCTCCTGCCCACCGCGACGATCTTTTACGTAACATCATGGTAATACGGTTTTTAAGTTTACTGTGATTAAAGCTGTTGGCGACTGAGTACCACCTCCCGCCGGCAGCTTTCCTTATTAATAACAACTGGTATTGCCGGGCGTCGACGCCACTGTCCAGCACCGCCTCGTCGGCTTCGTATTCATGGATGGCGCGCAACTCACGGCGCAGGAGCCACATCGCAGGGTTGAACCATTGCAGGCACCCGGCAAGGTCGGTCACCAACAGGTCGAACGAGTGGCGCAGCCTCAGGTGGGCTTTCTCATGCAGCACGATCGCCTCGCCGTTCTCGGCCAGATCCTTTTCCGACATCACGATATACCGGTACCAGCTGAACGGTACGACCGGCTGGTCGGTGCGTACGAGCACGGAGCCGTCGCCCAGCCGCTCCCTGTGCCCCCGGCGGATCATGTGCAATACGCCGCATACCGACCCGAGCGTCCATAACAACGCAGCGGCGGCTCCCGCAAGGAAAGCGGCCGTCGCCGCCTTATCCCACGGGAAAGGTTGGGATTCCGGCTCCGCGGACGGGGCGTAGCCCGCCTCCTCCGTCACCGGGAGTTCCGGCATGGCCGGGAGTTCGCGATAGACCGTAATGACACACAGCGGCAACACGAACGACAACACCATCGCCGCCAGCACCACGATCCGGTTCAGGCGGTGGAAGGTCTCGCGGCTCAGCAGCAATTTGAAGAAAAGGTAGAACACCGCCAGGCAGGCGCCGACCTTCAGGCTGTACAGCATCAGTGTGTACATGGCTAACGACGGTTTTGGGTTTCGATACGGTCGATCAGCTCGCGCAGTTCGTCGACCGAGATTTTTTCCTCCTCGACCAGGGCGGAAACGGCCCCGAGGTAGGAGTTCTCGAAATATTTACTGATGACCCCGCCCAGCGTGCGGCGCGAAAATTCCTCCTCGGTCACCACCGGGTAATACTGGTAGGTGCTTCCGAAGGTATTGTGGGCGACATACCCCTTGGCTTCGAGGGCGCGCACCATGGTCGAAAGCGTATTGAAATGGGGCTTGGGTTCGGTGGCGAGCGCCACGAGCTCGCGTACGAAAAGCGGGCCGTGCTCCCAGAAGCAGCGCATCAGTTCCTCTTCCCTGCGTGTCAGTTTTTCCATCATACCGGTTTTGGTTTCTGTTATCCGCCCTGCTCCGATCGGCCGGCCGGGCTTACAGGAACAAAGGTAACTAAAAAAATTTTATTTGCAACTATTTTAAATAGTTTTCTAACTATATTTTTTAGTTTTCGCAAAAAAAATAGCGGAAATACC
>OGIR01001120.1_pt1 | contig 16243 bp, 10 predicted proteins | sample 1571831 | NCBI WGS metagenome assembly OGIR01 (sample SAMEA2582124, study PRJEB24529) | metagenome | biome: Human gut stool | place: China | collected 2011 | reverse complement strand
GTCTGTTTATTCTGGAACTTTTTTGTCTCTGGTATTCCTGTAATATTACTTATCAAAGCAAAGAACGATATGCTTTATTGCGGCAATTCTATTTTATGAAGGATTCCTAATCTCCTCAAACTTCTCCCAAAGTCCCTCGACAGTCTCCCCGCCAGAGCAGATCTTATCCGCCAGTGTCACAATCCACGCCTCCCTGCAGCGCGGCGGAATCGGATTGAGCGGAAACATATGCCGGCGGATCGTCTCCTTCTCAATCTCACTCAACGCAAAATCTTCCATCGCATTCTGCAGCGCTTTTCCTGCATGATAAAATCCATGCCACTTATGGGAATCGTCCTTCTCATGCCAGTCGTATAGAAAGTAATCATGGAGCAGTGCTCCCCGGATCAAGGCGTGTTGATCTACACGAATCCTGTACTTTTCCGCAATGTAAAAACTGACGTACGCCACCGCCACACTGTGACGGAAAACGCTCGTAGAACCATGCTGCACAAAGCGGTTGGAAGAGAGCAATCTGGAATTTTTGCATACCTCCGTAAGAATCTCCCGAAAGACTTTCTCATTCTCTTTTGACAAATGAATCTGCTTCTTTTTTCTGTTCATCTTTCCTGCACTTCCTCTGTCAGATCTAACCTGATTATATTCCAATCTTCATGCAAGCACAATGAAAGAACACAGTTCCTTTACCAGGAACTGTGTTCTTCCTTATTTGTCCGGTTCGATTGTGATTGTGATTCCATCTCCCGCATCTGCCTCAATCGCCGCCTGTACTGCTCCAAGTACCTCTTCGCTAAGCGCATCCTTATGGGAAGACGTTGCATAAAGTTTTATCTCCGGATTACCGAGACTTCTCACATCATCCCATGTAAATTCAGCCAGATTGATCCCGGTCGGGTTATTCAAAATCTCCAGGTCATCCATATCACAGTAGAGTTCCATTCCATGCAGCGTGCACACTGCTCCAAAATTCTGGGAGCCTCCGTTTTCATCCTCATACTTATACGTTGTTGTCGTGCTGCGTATCAGACGCTCGATCTCATAGATAATCTGCCCCCATACCTGTGATGCCATCCAGTCGTCATCCTCGTATGTTCCGTTTGCGACCAGATACGTGCTGATATACCAGGAGTGGGAATTGTTATATCCGTAATCAATGCTGTAATAATCATAGGTGTCGTATACGTATCCATCTAAAGTAGGATGATTATTGCTGGTATAATAGTGTTTTCCGTTTACCTTATCTTCCTTCTCGGTCCTTGTGATCTCATACCCATCCGGCAAAAACGATTTCAAAACGTCGCCGTATTTCCGCTCCAGATGATAGCTTTTATGATATCCGCAGCCGCCAATAAGACTGACTGCGATCAGACATGCCAGTGCCACTCTGTATTTGCGGTGCAAAAAATGTTTTTTCCCTCTGCTTAACTGCATCATTTTCTCTTCCTGTCCTATACGTTATTGTCTAATATACTTCGGCTTATTTTAACATATCTAATTACAAACGTGCAAGTATAACGCACAAAAAGGACCGCAGTCCATGGAAACATGAACTGCGATCCTTCTATGCATTACACAATCTGCTGATCGGACTGATTATTTGTACAGCTCTACCAGTCTCTGTAAGTGCTCATAACGAGCCTTTGCAGCTTCCTCGGAAGCCTTGAACAGTCTTTCTGCTCTCTCCGGGAATGCTCTGGTCAGACGGCTGTAACGTGTCTCGTTGTTCAGGAAATCCTGATAAGAACCGTCGCCCGGCTTGGATGTCAGAGTGAACGGATTCTTGCCCTCTGCCTTGAGCTGCGGATTGAAGGAGAAGAGGTTCCAGTAACCTGCTGCTACTGCTTTCTTCATCTCATCCTGGCAGTGGTTCATACCACCCTTTACACCGTGCAGCTCACATGGAGCGTAACCGATGATCAGAGACGGTCCGTTGTAAGCCTCAGCCTCAGCGATAACCTTGACAGCCTGAGCCATGTTTGCACCGAGAGCGATCTGTGCTACATATACATAACCGTAGCTCATAGCGATCTCTGCAAGGCTCTTCTTGCCAACTTCCTTACCAGAAGCTGCGAACTGGCAAACCTCACCGATGTTGGAAGCCTTGGAAGCCTGACCACCTGTATTGGAGTACATCTCGGTATCGAATACCATAACGTTTACGTTCTCGCCGGAAGCAAGTACGTGATCCAGACCGCCGAATCCGATATCGTATGCCCAACCGTCACCACCGAAGATCCATACGGACTTCTTAGCGAGGTAATCTTTCTTCTCAACTGCAGCCTTTGCATCCGGGCATCCGGCTGCTGCTGCCTTCTCTAACTCTGCTACAAGAGCTGCTGCTGCAGGAGTATTTGCCTTTGTATCGTTCTTTGTCTCAACGAACTTGTCAAATGCTGCCTTTAACTCAGCGCTTGCCTTGTCAGATGTTGCGCACTTCTCTGCAGAAGCGATTGCCTGCTCACGAAGTACCTTCTGACCGATTTCCATACCAAGACCATGCTCAGCGTTATCCTCGAATAAGGAGTTTGCCCATGCCGGTCCCTTCTTGGAATCTTTGTTTACCGTATATGGTGATGTAGCTGCCGGACCACCCCAGATAGAGGAACATCCGGTTGCGTTACTGATGTACATATGCTCACCGAACAGCTGTGTGATCAGACGAGCGTAAGATGTCTCAGCACATCCTGCACAGGAACCAGAGAACTCAAGCAGCGGCTGGTTGAACTGGGATCCCTTTACAGTGTTGTCTGCCGGCATGCCAGGCTTCTTTCCTACGTTTGCTACCAGGTAATCGAATACCGGCTGCTCTTCTGCCTGAGACTCCTGCGGAACCATCTCGATTGCGCCTACCGGGCAGACAGTGATACACTCACCGCATCCCATACAGTCTAACGGAGATACGCTCATAGTGTACTTGTACTCGCTTGCCTTCGGCTTTGTATCTGCAAGCTTGATGTTGGAAGGAGCTGCCTTCACCTCATCCTCGCTCAGCATGAACGGACGAATGGTTGCATGAGAACATACAAATGCACACTGGTTACACTGGATACACTTCTCAGCATTCCATGTCGGAACTGTTACGGCTGTACCACGCTTCTCATATGCAGCAGCGCCAAGCTCGAACTGTCCGTCCGGGTTCTCCTTGAATGCAGATACCGGAAGGGAATCGCCATCCATTAAGGAGATCGGCTCCATTAAGTCTCTTACCATCTTAACAGTCTTCGGAAGACCCTTAAGCTCTGCAGGAGCTGCGTCTGCCTCCGGATTCTTCCAGGAAGCCGGAACCTCTACCTTATGTACTGCGTCTACACCGGCATCAATTGCCTTGTAGTTCATCTCTACAACTGCGTCGCCCTTCTTACCGTAGGACTTCTTAGCTGCAGCTTTCATGAACTCTACTGCCTGATCGATCGGCATAACGTTTGCAAGTTTGAAGAATGCAGACTGTAAGATCGTGTTGGTACGCTTGCCCATACCGATCTCGATTGCCTTGTCGATTGCGTTGATTGTATATAACTGAATGTTGTTCTCTGCGATGTACTTCTTCGCATCTGCATTCAGATGATGAGCTAACTCTTCATCAGACCACTGGCAGTTGATCATGAATACTCCGCCCGGCTTAACGTCCTGAACCATCTTGAATCCCTTGGTTACATAAGACGGGTTATGACATGCAACGAAGTCTGCCTGGTTGATGTAGTACGGGCTTCTGATTGGCTTGTCACCGAATCTTAAGTGGGAAATGGTAACACCACCGGTCTTCTTGGAGTCATACTGGAAGTATGCCTGGATGTACTTGTCTGTGTGGTCACCGATGATCTTGGTGGAGTTCTTGTTCGCACCAACAGTACCATCACCGCCGAGACCCCAGAACTTACACTCTACCGTACCTTCTGCAGATGTGATCGGAGCCGGCTTAACCTCTGGTAAGCTTAAGTTCGTAACATCATCTACGATACCGATTGTGAAACGAGCCTTCGGAGCATCTTTCTCCAGCTCTTTGTATACAGCGAATACACTTGAAGGAGGTGTATCCTTGGAACCTAATCCGTAACGTCCGCCTGTCAGGACAACAGTGTCGAGACCAGCCTCACGGAGTGTGGTTGCAACATCAAGGTATAACGGATCACCAAGTGCGCCCGGCTCCTTTGTTCTGTCAAGAACAGCAACCTTCTTAGCTGTCTTAGGAAGAGCCTTTAAAAATGCCTCTGATACCCACGGACGATACAGACGAACCTTTACAAGTCCGACCTTCTCACCCTTAGCGGTTAAGTAGTCGATTACCTCTTCCGCTACGTCGTTGATGGAACCCATAGCTACGATAACGCGCTCTGCGTCCGGTGCTCCGTAGTAGTTGAACAGATCATAGTTTGTGCCAAGCTTCTCGTTGACTTTCTTCATGTACTTCTCAACGATTGCCGGGAGTTCATTGTAAGCTGTGTTGCAAGCCTCACGATGCTGGAAGAAAACATCTCCGTTCTCGTGGGAACCACGCATAGCCGGATGCTCCGGATTCAGTGCATGTGCACGGAACTCTGCAACTGCATCCATGTTGCACATCTCTTTGAGATCTGCATAATCCCACTTCTCGATCTTCTGGATCTCATGGGAAGTACGGAATCCGTCGAAGAAGTTGATGAACGGAACCTTACCCTCGATTGTAGCAAGATGAGCTACCGGGCTTAAGTCCATAACTTCCTGCGGGTTGGTCTCGCACAGCATAGCGAAACCGGTCTGACGACAGGCGTAAACATCGCTGTGATCACCAAAAATATTTAAAGACTGGGTAGCTACGGTACGCGCGGATACGTCGAATACACAAGGAAGCTGCTCGCCTGCGATTTTGTACATGTTCGGGATCATAAGTAACAGACCCTGAGATGCTGTAAAGGTTGTGGTCAGCGCACCTGCTGCAAGGGAACCGTGTACGGCACCTGCTGCACCTGCCTCAGACTCCATCTCTACGACTTTGACCTGATTGCCAAAAATATTCTCCTGTCCTGCTGCAGACCACTGATCTACGGTATCTGCCATCGGGCTGGAAGGTGTAATTGGGTAAATAGCTGCAACATCTGTAAACGCATAAGCTACGTGAGCTGCCGCTGTATTACCGTCCATTGACTGTTTTGCTCTGGACATTATTATTCCTCCTTAAATTAAAATAGAGTGTCATATTCCGACTTAAGACTAATTTTAGCATTTAATTTGTCGATTGTAAAGGTTTCAGACTGTACGAAAACGTGTGCAATCTACTTTTGTCATGTTCTGTTTGTCCCCGGTCAGATATACTTTTTTTCAAACTCCTCCAGGGGCAGCGGGCGGTCAAAATAATAGCCCTGACCGTAGTTAAAACCGCACTCCATCAAAAACGTCCGCTGCTGCTCCTCCTCGATTCCCTCAAAAATCACCTCCTCCTTTGCCGACTGGATGAACTGCCCCATCTGATAGACAAAAGCACTCTGTCCGTTCTGGTGGATTTTGTCGGTAAAGCTCTTGTCGATCTTCACTACATTCGCCGGGATTTCCAACAGCACGCTCAGCGACGAGTAGCCGGTTCCGAAATCATCGATGGCGATGCGGTAGCCGAGTTTGCCAAGTCTGGTAAGACACGCCTTTAAGCTGTCTAACTTCTCCACAATCACACTCTCCGTCACCTCGATCTCTATGTAGCACGGATCAATCCCGTACCGCTGCAGGGTATTCTGCAGGCGCTCGATAAAATCATCGCCGCCGTTCTCAAAATTTCTCCTGGAAAAATTGGTGGAGATTGTAAACAATTCTCTTCCGGAATCCCTCCAGCGGCGCATCGCCCGAAGCAGCTGTTCCAGAATATAAAAATCCAGATCCACGATATAGCCTATATTTTCCAGGGCAGGAATAAACCGTGCTGGAGACAGGACCTCCCCGGATTCCAGCCGCCAGCGCGCGAGCGCCTCGGCGCCGTAGACCCGCTCCTCACGGAGCAGGAACTTCGGCTGTAAATATACCTCGAACTCGCCCCGCTGCAGTGCCGCGTAAAACCTTCCGGTAATCCGGATTCCCTCATCGCGTTTTTTCCTCATATCCTCCCGGTAAACGACCGCTCCCGCATTCTGCTCCTTGGCAAGCTTTCGTGCCAGATTGGCTCCCTCCAGTATCTTCTCAAACGTCTCTTCCCCGTCATCGATAAAGCAGATTCCGGCCGAAAGCTGCATGGCTCCCGCCGGATAGCGGATCTTTAACTGTTCGCCAAACATCTGATCCTCTCTCTCCACAAGCCCCAGAATGTTCTTTTTGTCCGTTCCTCTGACCAGCTCAATGAAATAATCCGAATACATTCTGCAGGCCTCCACGACATGGGACTCGCTGCGGATTAACGCTGCAAGCTCCTGCAGAATACTGTCGCCGGCCTCCTGTCCATAATTTTCATTTACATAGGCAAAGTTGTTCACGTCCAGATTTACCAGCGCGTACACCATGTTCTCATCCTGCGCAAGCCCACCGCTCTTTAATTTTTTCCGGATCAGCCTGCGGAATGTGTCCAGATTATACAGTTCCGTCAGCATATCCTGATTCTGCAGATGCCGTATCTCTGCCTGGTCATCGCTCTGCCTGCTGCGAAGGGAGACAAATACAGCAACCACCCGCGCGAGTTCACTGAGCATCCCTGCTTCCTCTTTGGAAAATCCCTCTGCACTGCTGCTTCCCACACACAGGCAGCCACTTCTGTTACCGGAAAATTCAAACTTTACATTTCCACAGTTTTTGATGGAAGTTCCATGATATTTCTCCGCCCCCAACTGGGGAACCTCCGTTAATATATCTTCCGTTGGCGTCGAGACAAAACGCCCGATTTCCGCCTCCCGGAACACTGTAACCGATTGTGGGAAAACCTGTTGTTCCACCCGGCTGCCATCCCGGTTCCAGTAATTCATCAGCACCATTTCCTGCTGTTCTTCCCGGTACTCAAACACCATGGCAAAGCCCAGCCCGTATTTTTTCCCAATCTGTTCGATCAATACGTTTAATGATCCGTTGATATCTTTCGCATGCGAGAGAAGGCTGAACGCAAAATTCAGGAACTCTTTATCCACCTTCTGCCCGCTTTCCGGAGCATATTCAATCCTGTCGCGCCTGCGCTCCCGCTCTGCTCCCTCTTGCTGCTTTTTGCCAGCAAACGAATAGTGGTCTTTTCCTTCCCGCTTCGTGGCATACATCGCCCGGTCAGCCATCGCAAACAGGGTCTCATAATCTCTTCCATCTTCGCCGTATACTGCCATGCCGATGCTGAGTGTCACCTCAACGATGGCATCATCGCCGATCAGCTTTTTTCTGGCTTCCCGGCCCAGCGCCGCGGCGCACGCTTCTGCCTCCTCCGGCGTCGCATCCCGCATCAGCGCCAGAAATTCATCTCCTCCGACTCTTGCGGTGACATCTGTCTCCTGAAACTGGCTTTGCATCACACCGGCAATATCAGTAATTACCGTATCTCCGACGGTATGCCCGAATGTATCGTTGATCCGCTTAAAATTATCAATATCGATCAGGAACAGCACATGCTGTTTTTCCGGCTCACTTTTTAAAATCCGTTCTACCTCTCCGGATGCCGCCACCTTATTATAAAGCCTTGTCAGCGGGTCGCGCTTCGCCTCCTCCGACAGTTCCTCCTGAATCCTGCGGTCGGAGCTGACATCGTAGCTGCGTCCGATGATGCGGATAATCTGTCCGTTGTCCCCGACAATGCTCCGGTAAATCGTCCGGTACCACACATATACAGGTTCCTCCCCGGGAACCGCCACATTCATCCGGTAATCAATACTTCCTGTCTGCACATCCCTGCTGGCTGCCTCCAGCACCCTGGCATACGCGGCACGATCCTCCTCGCAGATATCCGCGAGCATCTCCTCATAATCCATATATCTGCGCCCTGCCGTTCCCGGCTGCCCGTTCCCGCGATATTTGCGCGGCACCCTGAAACGCCGCTGTGCAACGTCGTACTCTAGCGGGAATTCATCGGTGACCTCTTCTAACATGCTGTACTGCTCCTCCATCAGGCGCAGTTCTTCCTCCAGATTCTTCCGCTTGTCTATGTTCCAGCTTACCAGGATATAGTAAGGTACCGCGTCCCGGTAATAATACAGTCTGCACCGCATCAGTTCCCAGCAGACGCCGCCGCTCTTCGTGCGGATGCGCAGTTCAATCTCCTCCGTGGTTCTTAGTTCCCGGCACACTTCGATGGCATCCTCGAACACACCGGTATCGTCCCGGTACAAATACTCCACAAACGGCGTATTTCCGGTCAGTTCCTCCCTGTCATACCCCTCTGCATGCAAAAATTCCCGGTTCACCATCTCAATATACAGCTCATTCCCGCCGCGGACTACCGCTATTCCGACCGGCATCTCGCCGATCAGATCTTTTCTCTGCCCCCGCTCCATGTCTATTGTATTTATTTGCGTATCCCCATACTCCATAAAATCAATCTCCTGAGATGCAATTTCCTCTGTCATACTTAAGATAACTCCGATTGCCTTCCCGTACATTATATCAAATTTTTAACGAAATCCAAACAATTTGTCGCAGCGTGAAAGCCCTTTTTAATAAGAAGTTCCGGTTGCATTTCTCCGTATTTTTTAGTATGATACGAATTGGTGCAATAAAAGCAGGTGATTTACAAGAAAAGTTAGGAGAACATAAATATGATCAGTACAAGCAACATCACTTTACGAATCGGAAAAAAAGCTCTCTTTGAAGATGTCAACATCAAATTCACAGAGGGCTGCTGCTACGGTCTGATCGGTGCAAACGGCGCCGGAAAATCTACGTTCCTCAAGATTCTGTCCGGCCAGCTTGAACCGACGAGCGGAGAAGTTATCATCACGCCGGGTCAGCGTCTTTCCTTTTTGCAGCAGGATCATTTTAAATATGACGAGTACACGGTACTCGATACCGTTATCATGGGCAACAAGCGTCTCTACGATATCATGAAAGAAAAAGACGCGATCTACATGAAAGAGGATTTCACGGACGAGGACGGTATCCGCGCCAGTGAGCTTGAAGCCGAGTTCGCAGATATGGACGGCTGGAATGCCGAGTCCGATGCAGCCACCATGTTAAATGGTCTTGGCATCCCGCCGGAGGATCACTACACGCTCATGGCGGATATGCCAAGTGCCTTAAAGGTCAAGGTTCTCCTTGCACAGGCGCTCTTCGGCAACCCGGACATTCTTCTTTTGGATGAGCCGACCAACCATCTGGATCTCGATGCGATCAGCTGGTTAGAAGAATTCTTAATCAACTTTGAGAACACGGTCATCGTTGTTTCCCACGACCGCTACTTCTTAAACAAAGTCTGCACAAACATTGCAGATATCGACTACGGAAAGATCCAGCTCTACGCCGGCAACTATGATTTCTGGTATGAGTCCAGCCAGCTTCTCGTAAAGCAGATGAAGGAAGCCAACAAGAAAAAAGAGGAGAAGATCAAGGAGCTGCAGGAATTCATCTCCCGTTTCTCCGCGAATGCTTCCAAATCCAAGCAGGCGACTTCCAGAAAGCGTGCCCTGGAAAAGATTCAGCTCGACGAGATCCGTCCGTCCAGCCGTAAATACCCGTATATCGACTTCCGTCCGAACCGTGAGATCGGCAATGAAGTTCTGACCGTCGAAGGCATTACCAAGACCATCGACGGCGTCAAGGTGCTCGACAATGTCTCCTTTATCGTCGGACACGACGACAAGATCGCGTTTGTCGGAAGCAACGAGCTGGCAAAGACAACGCTCTTTAAGATTCTTGCCGGTGAGATGGAGCCGGATTCCGGCACCTACAAGTGGGGCGTGACGACCAGCCAGTCCTACTTCCCGAAGGATAACACCGAGATCTTTGATACCGATCTTCTGATCGTTGACTGGCTGACACAGTTCTCCGAGATCAAGGATGCAACCTATGTCCGCGGTTTCCTCGGACGTATGCTGTTCGCCGGAGATGACGGTACCAAGAAGATGCGCGTTCTCTCCGGTGGAGAAAAAGTACGTGTCCTGCTCTCCCGCATGATGATTATGGGAAGCAACGTGCTGATCTTAGATGAGCCGACCGACCATCTGGATATGGAGTCCATCACCGCATTAAACAACGGACTCATCAAGTTCCCGGGCGTTATTCTTTTTGCCTCCCGTGACCATCAGGTTGTCCAGACTACAGCGAACCGTATCATCGAGTTCCTGCCGGACGGCACCTTTGTCGACAAGGTATCCACCTACGACGAATATCTCGAGAATGATGAGATGGCAAGAAAACGTCAGGTATACTCCATGTCATCAGATGACGAGGGCGATAACTAAGACCCGGTCTTTTTTACAAAATCACACGGGAGCGCTGTGTCAGGAAAAATCTCCGGCATAGCGCTCCCGTTTTCTGTTCTTCTAAATTCTGTTTTCACTCCCGCCGGTTCCGCGATCCTGTTCTCCGGCGCCCCTACGCTTCCTTCGGCTTCCGGTACTCTGCCTCCCGCATACCGAGCACAAACGCTCCCATAATACCCGGATTTTCTCCGAGTGCCGGCGGCACGAGGTAGGTATCGATCTCCTTTAAGATTTTCTCATTGGAAATATACCCGCCCAGCAGTTCCTGCACTTTTGCGCGCACCATCGAAAAGAGCTGGCTCTGGTGCATAATTCCGCCCCACAGCACAATCTTCTGCGGAGAATACGTCAGAACATAATTTGCAACCGCCTCCGCGAGATAGAATGCCTCCATCTCCCAGACATCCTCCCGGTCCGCCAGTTCCTTTGCCGGTCTGCCCCAACGCGCCTCCACTGCCGGACCGCTTGCAAGCCCTTCCAGACAGTTGGCATGGTACGGGCATTTTCCGGCGTAGGTGTCTTTCGGATGGCGCTGCAGAAGAAGATGTCCTGCCTCTGGGTGCACCAGCCCGTGCATGAGCGCCCCGTTACAGTAGACGCCCACGCCAACGCCGGTGCCGACGGTAATGTAGATTGCCGTGTCGCAGTCTTTTGCGGCTCCCCAGGTAACTTCGCCAAGCACCGCCGCATTCACGTCCGTATCAAATCCGACCGGGACGCCGAGCGCCCGTGAAAAAATTCCCACCATATCGACGTTCTGCCATTCCAGCTTCGGCGTGCTGGTGATATATCCATAGGTCGGGGACGCACGGTGCAGATCCACCGGTCCGAAACACCCGATTCCGAGTGACGAGATTCCTTTTCCCTCAAAAAACGCAGCCATGCGCGGCAGGGTAATCTTGGGCTTCTCTGTGGGAATGGTCACACGCTCTGTGATTGTGACCTGATTTTCTCCCGGCTGTCCTTTGTCTGTCTGCACTTCCCCGATCGCGCACACCATCTTGGTGCCGCCCGCTTCTATTCCACCAATCCGCATCCTTCTCTTCCTCCCTTTTCTTATATATACCACTTCGGAGTTCTCTCCGCCAGTCATATTTCAAGGAACCGGAATATTTAAGAGACAGCAGCCCTCCCGGATGGATTAGAAAATTCTCCGCACCGCCAGCACGCTGCGGTAGGTTACCGGATAAGTCAGCGTAATGCCTGTCTTTTCATTGCTCGCATGAATCAGTGTGTTGTTGCCCGCATAGATGCCGACGTGACCGCTGTAGCAGACAATGTCGCCCGGCTGGATTTCCGACAGGCTGACGGCATATCCCACACTCCGCTGTTCCGACGATGTGCGCGGCAGATTGATTCCAAATGCCGCATACACGCCCTTGACAAATCCGGAGCAGTCGGTTCCGTTTGTCAGGCTGTTGCCGCCGTATACATAAGGATTCCCCAGAAACTGTCTCGCGTAATCGACCACCGCCTGACCGTTGGAGGAAGCCGTCTGCGCACTTTGCCCCGCACTGCTTCCGGAACCGCTTCCCGCGCTGCCTCCGGAACTGCTTCCCTCACTGCTTCCGGAGCCGCTTCCCGTGCTGCTGCCGCCTGCTGCCGCACTGCTTCCCGCGCCGGATTTTTTCACCTCCTGTTTTTCTGCCGCTTTGCGGGCTGCTTCCTGTTCTGCTGCCGCACGTGCCGCCTCCACCTCTCTGGCTTTGCGCGCTTCCTCCGCCGCACGGGCTGCCGCCTGCCGTTCTGCTTCCTCTCTGGCAAGCCGCGCCTCTTCCTCCGCTTTTGACTCTGCATGAATGTACTCTGTGGACAGCGTCACATAATCCAGTGCCACATAACCGTCACCATCCGCGGTGGACACCTTCGCCCAGCCTTCCGTCGACTCGTCGGTTACCACAACGTCATCGCCGTCCGGCAGCATGGTAAGCACCTTCGCCTCGGTTGTCGGCTCCGTCCGCACGAACAGGGTCGTCGTTGTGACGGTCGCCAGGCGCGTTCCCACACTTCTGGCAAGCTCCTCATCCCCCACAACCACATATTCCGCCTTGACATATCCGTTCACACTTCCGGACATAATCCGGTACCACCCGTCCTCCGTCGTCTCCAGCACAGTGGCTGCGGATTTGTCGTAAAGTTTTCCAAGGATTTCACTCTCCGTATCCGGTTCCTGCCGCACGTTGACATAGTGGTTCACCTGCGCCACTGCAATATCCGCAAACTCCGACGCGGTCTGCGGAAGTTCATTTTCCGCAAACTCCGCCGTCTCCCACGCTTCCTCTGCCACCATCTCCGGTTCCATCATCCGCGCCACAGCCGTGTTACTTTGCAGTTCCTCCACGGCATCCACCGTCTGCGCCTGCACTCCTTGGGCTTCCTTAAGCACCTGTGCCAGCGTCTGTGTCACGCCCGCCACCGGCACCTCCCGTTTTTCCTGTCCTGCCTGCACCATTCCATAGCTTCCCAGTGTGACGGTTCCCGCCAGCAGAAGCGCCAGTATTGTCATTCTTTTCTTCATTATGTAGAATCCTCCAGATTTATTCCATATGCTTCCATATTGTTACTTATTTGTTACAAAAATATTTCATTTCCGTGACAACCGTATTGTAACAAAGGAACCTCATGGAATCTACAGGGAACTCTTTCCATTTTTCGCTTTCTTCTGTCCGGTCTGCCGCTTTGTCCCACAACGCAAAAGGAACCCGCAGGTTCTTTCGTCCCTGCGGGTTCCCTTCGTATTTTCCTTCCGGTTTAACCCAAACTTCCTTACTAATAACAAAAGCTGTGTCCGCCGATCTTTCGGTCCAGTCTCGGCGTCAACGGTTCCGTAGAAAAATATAACGTATCATTTCTTAATATATGTGTATTTCCATTCAATACCTCATGAATCGAAGTGTATTCCTTCTCCGTGGGGTTCGCCCGCTCTCTGTTCTTCCAGGAACAGAACTGCGTCGGGTTTCCCTGACTGAGCACGTCATACAAGGTATCTGGATATTTTTCGGAAGCCATCCGGTTAAAAACTACCTCGACCACGGCTTCCTGCCCTTCTGTCGGCTCGCCCTGCGATTCCAGCCAGACGATTTTTGCCAACAAATCTATCTCCTCCTGCGTCAATGTGATATTCCAGCGGTTCTCTGCACCGGTCGTCGTCTCTACCGTCGCAGGCTTGCTCTCTGCCGCCTCCGGTGCCTCTGCTTCCCCCGATGCTGCCTGTACTTTGGCTTCCAGTGTCTCTGCGTCCTCCGTGGGTGCCTGTACTTCTTCTGCCGCATCGGACGGCGCCGTGCTTGCTACCATTATTCTGGGGTTCTTTGTGATTCCTGTCGCTTCATCTGATTCTGTCGTAAATGAATATCCGGATAAAACACGGCACACACCCGCAACCGGAACCTCTGTTCCGTCTGCCGCAGAAATTACATACGCGCTGCTGATCTCTTCTCTGCTCTCCTGTATCGTGTTCTTCTCCTCAATGTTGGCCGCAACCATGAGACAAATGCATAAAGTGCACAGCATTGTCACGTCCAATATTTTTCTGTTCATTTTGCTCCTTTCCTCAAGAATGATACTCTGTGAGCTGCTCTCGCACTCGTTGTTTCATCATACTAGATTCTTCCCAAAAGTCAAATTTTCCATTCACAAAATTCTGGAAAAATTTTCTTTACATTTTCCCAGAAATGCGGCAAAAGCGTGTTCTGTCGTATCCAATAATTCCGAGGAATGCTTTGATGTGTTAAAATAGAACTGCTCAAACTCACAAAAAAAACATCCCGAAACGGGATGTTTTCTATATTCCTTCCAATATTCCTGCGCGGTTTCTGCTGTCGCAAATCCCGTCATTTTTGTACCTTTTCCGGCACAATCTTCCTCTGCTACCGTGTGAGAAACAGTTCTTCAAACACCGGGATTTTGTGTTCCGGATCCGCCTGAAAGATCGCAATATGCGCGTCATCGGTGCTCCTGTCGGCAAATGCCGGGTATAAAAAACCGCAGACCGGCCGCCCCGGCTCGTACTCTCCCACCAGCGGAGCGACTACACCGATCAGATATTCATATACCTCCTCCGATTCCCCCTGCCGCTCCTTGTCTGATGCCTTCACCGGCACATCATAGCGGTCGTGAAAAATCAGAACCGCATACGGCTCTCTGCTACGGTACCGTGCACCCACAAGCTCGTAGAACGTATACAGCAGCGCATCATTTTTCAGTCCGCACTCGCGCATTCCGTACAACAGCTGGCGCATTTTTCTCTGCTCTGCGCCGTCGCCGAACGCGTAACTGCGCAGGTTTACATTGGTTGCCGCAAACGGAACCGCCTTGGCAATCGCCAGATTTTTCTCCTTTTCCGCCGCGGACAAATTGAGAAAATTCACATTAAAGCTCTCATCGATCTCTCCGTCCGGCTCCATGTATCCGCCTGCCACACGCGTAAAGGAAGTACGGCTGGGCGTCATTCTGCGTGTCAGTTCCAGCATATCTTCTCTGTTTATCATAATTTCTCCCGTCCCGTGTTTTTATGATAACATTTCATTGCCGGCACATCCATGCTTGTCTTCACCACACTTATGTTCCGCGCAGGAATGCTCATGCTCATGATGAGAACATCTCACATCGGGATTGTAATCTAATTTTCCTGCAAGATAAGCTTCTACCGCTTCATCTGCCGCACCGAACACTCCACCATACAGCTTTATGCCGGCAGTTGCAAGTGCGCTTTGCGCACCGCCTCCGATTCCGCCACAGATCAGCACATCCGCACCCGCCTCCGTCAAAAATCCGGCAAGTGCCCCGTGTCCCTGTCCATTTGTGTCGACAATCTGGGATCTTACCACCTGGCTATTCTCAATATCATATAATTTAAACTGTTCCGTGTGTCCAAAGTGCTGAAATATTTCTCCATTTTCATAGGTAACTGCAATTCTCATCTGATCTGTTTCCTTTCTTTGAATATCATCTTTTCCGACGGACGTTGAGGTGCGCCTGCATATTTTATTGCAGCAAAACAGGGCAGTTCCATCACACAATCGATAATTCCCGCCTGAAATCTCCAATGTCTTTCCATTTACGATGCTGTCTGCCATTTTGTATCTGGCTGACTCATAAATTTCGGTCACCGTTGTGCGGGCAATCCCCATCTGCTTCGCACATTGTTCGTGCGTACACTTCTCAAGGTCTACAAGACGAATCGTTTCATACTCATCCATCGTCATAATGACTTTTTCCCTTGCCGGAACACCCTCCGGGCAAAAATTATCATATGCCGCTTCCATACAGATTCTTCTTGCTTTTGTCGGTCGTGCCATCTTTTCTCCTCATGCCTATTTCCGTCATATGTCAAAAACTATTATACCGCAATTTTTCTTTTTTCACAACTCCCTATGAAAATTGAATATACTGACCGTCTGCCGCCATCACAATGCGATTCCGTTTACAATCTGTAAGAATATGCAAAACGCTCGTATTGTGATCCCGCCTTTGCATATAACATGAAATGCAACATGGCATAAAAAAAACACCGAATTTACGGTGTTTTTAGAGCAGGGGATGAGAGAATCGAACTCCCACCAAAGGTTTTGGAGACCCCTATCATACCATTTGACCAATCCCCTATACTTATAAAAATGACGTAGCTAGTACGTCATTTACTATATAACAGAATTGTTATAATTGCAATACTTTATTGAATTGTACCTTCAAAACTTCACACAGAAATCATCCAACAAACCTGCGAACATTATTCGTTATATTTGGTCAAGCCCTCGATCGATTAGTAACAGTCAGCTCCACACGTTACCGTGCTTCCACCTCTGCCCTATCTACCTTGTAGTCTTCAAGGGATCTTACTCACTTATGTGAGGGATATCTCATCTTGAGGGGGGCTTCACGCTTAGATGCCTTCAGCGTTT
>OGIR01001109.1_pt1 | contig 16355 bp, 10 predicted proteins | sample 1571831 | NCBI WGS metagenome assembly OGIR01 (sample SAMEA2582124, study PRJEB24529) | metagenome | biome: Human gut stool | place: China | collected 2011 | reverse complement strand
ACAAAATGTAGAAATTTCATTGTAATTATTCCTTAAATCAGCACTTGATTTGATTGCTGGCATAAAAACACCTCCTCATTCCATAACAAAATTATACACAAATTTTGTTATGGAGTCAATGGATATACCATTAGTGTTAGCAGGATAAACACAACTATTCATATGTATCTGACCGTGAGGTCGGGAACAAGCCCGTTGGGTGATGTTCCCGGCGGGCTTTCACAGATAAGAAAGCGAGGTTAGAGACAATGGGTTTATTTACGGACGGATTTAAGCTCTTGAAAAAGGCAAGTGAGCCTTTGTATAAGACACCGAAATCCATTCAGGAAACCATAGAGATTATGGCGGTGGCTGAAAACGGTATTTTTGAAGTAAGCAGGAATAAGTATTCCAAGTGTTACCGCTTTCAGGACATCAATTACACAACGGCAACGGAGGATGAGCAGATCGGCATTTTTGAAAGATACTGCAAATTCTTAAATTCGCTGGACTGTAATTATAAGATTACGATTAACAATAAGAACAAAAATATGGAGGACCTCCGTGATAAGGTTCTTATTACAGAGAAAAACGATGGCTTCAATAATTACCGAAGAATCTACAATGACATTATTGAGGAGAAGATTATTGAGGGCAGACAGGGGATTGAACAGGAAAGATACCTGACGATCACGATTGAGAGAAAGAACTTTGAGGAGGCAAAGGCACAGTTTGCCACACTTGAGGCAACAATACACAAGGCTTTCATTGAACTGGGGGCGGAGATTGTGCCGCTTAACGGCAATGAAAGGCTGAAAGTGCTCTATGACTATTACCATCTTGGCGATGAGGGCAGTTTTGATTTTGATATCAAAAAGGCAAAGAAGGTCGGAGCAGATTTTAAGAATGATTTATGTAATGGTATGGTGAAATATTTCCCAGACCATTTTGAGGACGAGAGTAAATACTGCAAGGCACTTTTCATTAAGAAGTATCCCAGCAGTTTATCTGACAGATTTATCAATGAGATTACTTCCCTTCCTGTCCACTCCATTACCAGTATTGATGTAGTGCCTGTGCCAAAGGATTTGACCACAAAGGTGCTTCAGAAGAAATATCTTGGTATTGAGTCGGATATTATCAAGCAGCAGAGAGTCCGTAATAAGAACAATGACTTCTCCACAGAAATCTCTTATGCAAAGAGAACGGAGAAAAAAGAGATTGAGGCAATTATGGATGATGTCCGTGAGAATGACCAGTGTCTTTTCTTTGTAGGAGTTACCATTATCCTTATGGCAGAAAGTAAGAAGGAGCTTGAGAGTGTCTGCGAAACAGTAGAAACAATCGGAAAGCGTAACAGTTGTACGATTGATACACACTACTTAAAGCAGAGGGAAGCACTCAACACGGCACTTCCGATTGGTGTAAGACAGGTGGAAACAATGCGTACCCTTCTTACCCAGTCGCTTGCGGTGCTTATGCCGTTTAATGTGCAGGAACTGAATGACAGCACAGGTAATTATTACGGTATCAACCAGATCAGTAAGAATGTAAATATCGGTAACAGAAAGAAGCTCATCAACGGAAATGGCTTTGTATTCGGAGTGCCGGGTTCCGGCAAATCATTCTTCTGTAAGATGGAAATGGGCAGCGTATTCTTGTCGGGAGATGATGAGATTATCGTCATTGATCCGATGAACGAATATTTTGATATTGCACAGACTTATGGTGGAACCGTGGTAAATATGTCCACATACACGGACAATTATGTAAATCCGCTTGAGATGGATGTGTGGAGTCTTGATCCGAATGATTCAAAGGGAATGATAAGGGAAAAAGGGGAATTTATGCTTGGTCTTTGTGAGCAGTGTATCGGGGACAGCTTAAATTCCAGACAGAAATCAATCATTGACCGCTGCGTGAGAAAGATGTATATCGACATTGCAAGGGGCAGGGAAAAGTATATTCCGGTAATGAGTGACTTCTACGATATCCTTATGGAACAGCCGGAGGACGAAGCAAAGGATATCGCATTGTCTTTGGAACTTTTTGTAAATGGTTCCCTTAATATCTTTAACCACCAGACAAATGTTGATGTAGATAACCGATTCACGGTATATGGTATCAGGGACTTAGGCACGGAGCTTAGTCCTATCACAATGCTTGTTATGATGGAGTCTATTCAAAACAGAATTGTAGAAAACGGGCAGAAGGGCAAGGCAACCTGGCTCTATATTGATGAGTTCCATGTCCTGCTTAATTCGGAGTATTCTGCAAAATATTTACAGCAGCTCTGGAAGAAGGTGAGGAAACAAGGTGGACTGTGCACGGGTATCACCCAGAACGTCGTGGACCTTTTACAGAACTACACCGCCACTACAATGCTTGCAAACTCTGAGTTTGTTGCACTCTTAAAGCAGGCGAATACAGACAGTTCCAAGATGGCAGAGGTTATCGGTGTATCAGAGGCACAGCTTCGTTTCGTAACCAATACTGCATCGGGAATGGGACTTATCAAGTGTGGTTCCGTGGTAATTCCGTTTGATAACCAGATCAGCAAGGACACTGACCTTTACAGACTGTATAACACCAATATCCACGAAAAGATTGCGGAGCAGAAGAAAAGGGAGGCAAAATTTGCTGATTAGAATTGCAATGTATCAGCCATTTGGACTAAGTTCCGGATGGCTACTTTTTTACCTTTTTTAAGGATACAGAAAGAAGGTGGGAACATTGAAGATAAAAAAAGTGGATGACAAGCCTATGGTCATTCACACTAAGAAAAAAGCTAAGATTCATATGCATGAACCGAAGAAGGCTAAAATTAAGGGCAGTAACATTTACACCGTACAGCGTGGTCCGAAAATTGCCAGTGCAAAGATAAATGATACAGGTAAAAAGAAGTCTTATCGTAAGAGTACCATTCATCAGGCAGAGAAGAAAGAAAAGGAACCTTCAAAATTTAAGAGAAATATACGGGAGTCCAATACTTCTATCAAGACGAAGAATACCAATCTTCATATAGCAGGAAGAACGGGAGCACTTGCGGCTGGAGCAGTTACAGAGCAGGTGGAAGGCGGGCAGGAAGTGTCACAGGCAGCTTATCTTGCATATGAAGTAAGCCGTCCGGTTACGGGAACTGCTTCAAGGGGAGCGTCACTTTTCAGAAAGAAAGCGGCAGCCGAAGCAAAGAGGCGTATCAAGAAGGTAGAAACAGGAAAGAAACTGGCAAAAAAGATGGGAAAGAAAGCTGCCAGTGATACGGCAAAAAAGGTTGCCGGTGACACGACAAAGACAGCAGCGAAAGAAACTGCTAAGAACACTGCAAAAGAAACTGCCAAAACTACGGCAAAAGCGGCAACCACAGCGGCAGGTACAGCGGTTGCACCGGGAGCAGGTACAGCAGTCGGCATGGCGGCAGGCTATGCCACAGGTGTATCTATCGAGGCGAAGGATGTGAAAGCAGCGAACCGTAGCAGAAAGATTAAATTTTTTCTGGATAAGATGAAAGAACAGGAAAATCAGACGGACAGTGTTGTAAAACTGGTAAAAGATCTGATTGTAAAAAAGGCAGTTCTCTGGATAAAGGCGGCAGCTCCGATTATCGGACTTGTACTTTTGCTGTTGGTTCTTTTAGTGGTAATCGTTGCAGTTCCGGTTATTGCTGTGATAGCGATTCTTTATAATTCACCATTTGCCTTATTTTTACCGCCGCTGGAGTCAGGAGATACAGTGCAGACAGTTACAAGTGCTTATGTGTCTGAATTTAACCGTGATGTGAATACCAAAGTGAATGAACATACCGGATATGACTTTGGCGAACTGGTGTATGTAGATTATGAGGGAATGGATGAAAATCCAAGTAACTACTACGACATTATGGCGGTCTACATGGTCAAGTATGGTGTAGGCGATACTGCAACAATTATGAATGATATATCAAAGGGGTGGTTGCAGACTGTAGTAAATGATATGTGTTCTTATACTACAAGTAGTGGAACAAAAGATGTGGAGGAAACAGACGCAGATGGCAATGTAACAACTGTTACGAAGTCGGTACTGTATGTAAATGTTACGCTCAAATCATACAGAGATATGATTTCCGTTTATGGATTTAATTCTGATCAGATAGAAATGCTTGAGCAGATCATGAGTCCTGAGTTTATGGGACAGCTTGGATATGCCGGAAGTGGAAGCGGTGGAGGCGGTGGAAGCCCCGGAGTAAGTTCCATGACAGAGGATGAAATAAATGCAATCCTCAGTGGTATTACAGATAGCAGGCAGAAAGCAGTCTGCTCTTATGCCCTTCACAGAGTGGGTTATCCTTACAGTCAGGAATTAAGAGATAGTGGCAATTATTATGATTGCAGTTCACTTGCGTATTATTCATGGAAGGATGCAGGTGTGAATATCAGTCATGGAGGAGCAACTACAGCAGCGGCAGAAGCACAGGGACTTGATGAAGCAGGAAAGACCGTATCTTATGATGAAATGCAGCCTGGTGATCTTATCTTTTACAGTTTCACAAACAACGGAAGATATAAGAATATCAGCCATGTGGCAGTATATGTCGGCAATGGCAAGGTGGTAGAAGCCCTGAATGAAAGAGTTGGCGTAGTTTACCGTGATGTGGCAAGTGTCGGAAAAATTGTAGTAATTGGCAGACCATAGAAAATTGGCAGAGAGGGCGAAAGTCCTCTCTGGAACAGGAGGTAAGAATGGATTTAAAAGATATGATTCTTGTAATGGAGAATTATAAGGGAACAGAAAGAAATATGCTTATGACTTTGGAAGATTATAAGAAGTTCGTTGCCATTGATGATATGTCAGAGCTTGCAGATCAGATGCTGCTTCTTGGAAGAACGCTTGCGGAAGGTTTTACAGAGTATTACAGGGCAGCAAATGTTACAGTTTTTGCAAAATTCTGTAGAGATGATGTGGAACTGGGACGCTTTTTGCAAGGATATTATAATGATTCAAAGAAATTTTACTTTGATAAGGCAACAAGTTCCCCAGAGTGTATTACAAAGATGGATGAGATTGGAATGACGGATAGAGGCTGGATAGATGACTTTATCCTGCATTATGAAAAATGCGACAGGACATTTGAAAGAGGGCAGACATTTCATAATTTTAATGACCACGATTATATGGTACTTGAAGCATTATCTCCACGCAATCTTGTGGTAATGGATATGAAAAGCGGCTCTCTCACGATTGCTCTCGGAGCAACAGAGTATAAGCGATATCCGAAAGACGAGGAGCCAACAAAGGATAACACAACGATTGGGGTATCGTGGGAGCACGGGATTTATCTTGGGTCCACACTTTCGCAGACCAACTTTAAGGCATATAAAAGAGAATACGGAACACCTGAAAAGATAAAAGATGTTTATGATTACAGGGCGAAACTCAAGCAGAAGTTTTATTTTTATCAGGATTTGTCAAAGGATGATGATATTCCCAAAAATATGCAGAATGATTTCCTGCACCAGATGTATAAGGAATTTGGAACGATAGAGGAGGAATATTTTTATGACAGGCTTGAAGATGGAAAGTATGATGAAGGTTTTAAGGAAAGACAGGTAAAAGAAAAAAAGAGCCGATGAGGAAAAATGGAATTGGAGGCTGATATCGAATGGAAAGAGAATTTGATATTGAGATAAAAGAAGTTCTCTCAAGGGTAGAGACAGTAAAGGCAGAGTCACTTGACGATGCCATAAACAAGGCAATGGATATGTATTATTCAGAGCAGATAGTCCTTGATGCGGAGGATATGAAGGGAGTTGATTTTTCGCCATACAGCGAAGAACAGCTCCCTTCTTCATTAAAGGAAAATGGAGGAAAGACACGATGAAAAATGAGCAGACAGCAGTTATTAAGGATATGGAATTTTTATTAAACGAACTTCATAAGGAATGGGAAAGACCGGGAGAGGTAAAATCGTCTGTCAGTATTCCATATGAGAAAGTTGAGGAAATCAGCAGAAAGCTGAATGTGATTGTCTATGAGACACAGCAGTCGGCTGACAGCGACGGACTTGCCTTTAAGCAGAGCATAGCCAAGTCAAAGCAGTGTTATGTGCTTCTCAGGATTATGCGAAAGATTGTAAAAGGAAAGGGCAAATGTGATAGACAGGTGGTTGATGCAGAATTTGTGATTGAGCTTGACGGGGAGGAGTCAAAGCTCTTTAAGGAAATGTTTGCAGAATTACTGAAGTAAAAGGAGGGTGACACATGAGTGTTGATATGAAGGTCAAAGCGATATATGATTCAGAAATCAGCAACATCACCCGTTCTGAAAAGAACTGGAAAGATGTATTAAAGGTTGCAGGTCAGTTATATCGCTATGAATTTGATAATATCGTTATGGTAACAGCTCAGAGATCACCGGAGAAAAGTACCCTTATGGCAGATTATGACACTTGGAAGAAAGTGGGAAGATATGTAAAGCGTGGAGCAAAGGGCTGTGCTATCTTCCCTTCAAGGGCACTTAATCCCCGTATGAGATATATTTTCGATATCAGTGATACAGGCGGAAAGAATGTGAAGCTGACATGGGATCTGGAGGGGGAAAACCTGAAAAGTTATGCAGACTTTCTGGTATCGGAAGGACAGATGGAGCGGTATAAAAGCGATGACAGGGAATCACTAAAAAATACGCTAAAACAGTTTACAGGAACAAATGTTTGGGATATAATAAAAGAGGAGTTCGGAGATAGAATGTCCGAACTTATGCAGCTATCAGGTAGTGTGATAAAGGAATTCAACGAAAAACGCAAGGGCTTACAGCAGGATAGCGATATGGAGCAGTTAGTATATTCCAGTGTTATGTATGCTGTAGGGACGAGATGTGGATTTGACTTATCTGTGCAAGAACAGGATTTCAGTCAGATTGTAAACATCAAAGATGAGGAGATAGTTTACCGTCTTGGTTCCCTTGTATGCGATGTCTCCTGTAGTGTTCTTAGAGAATTTAGTAGGAATTTACAAACGATTGAGAGCGAAAGGAGAATATCATATGTTAGAAGCAATGACTTACAAGGAAGTGGACGGACTGCTGTATCCGGAGCTGACAATGCCGGACGAGACAGAGGATTTAACGAAGCTGGGCAGATACGGGAGAATGGCAATGAAGTATCTTCTGGAGAACGAACCGGCAAGGTACAAGACACTGATGAGATTCGGGAAGATGTACGAGAAGATGTCGGCAGTAGAGGAGGAAGCAAACCAGCTTTACGACCAGTTGGAGGAACAGTATCTAATGAAGCACAAGCCACAGAATCCATCATCGACAATGGAGATGTGGAAGATAAGAGAGCAGGCGAAGATGCAGGCAGAGGAAGTAGTGCTCCACCAGATCGTGATGAAGTTTCATTAGAAATACAGGAAGAATTAAATAGAGAGCTTGATGAGATTAACTCATTGGGTGTCAGTAAGGAAGCCGAATATACACAGGCTTCCTTTTTTTTCGACCAAAACGGGCAGGCTAGTTTTGGTGTGAAGCAGTCAGAGAAAACCAGACACAATGAATTTATGCGTCAGTATGAGGAGGACAGAAAGACTGCCCTTGCAGGAAAATATAACTATCTCAATCCGAAAAAGGCAGAAAGTGTACCAAGTGAGTATGTAAAACAAATACTTATGAGAGGGACTGGCTTTGTCGGTGGAAAAGGCAGAGTGTGTGAAATTTACCGCACAGAGATAGATGCTGGAACCAGAGCAAAGCGTATCAAGGCAGAATATGGTCAGGGTGGTGCAAGCTGGCCGCTTGACGGTCTGGGCTTGCACGGGTATGACACATTTCACGGTTCGGGACTTCGTATCCAATGGAAAGATCAAGATGGAGAAGTAGAAGGATATGTTTCGTGGAAGAATGTCGAAAAGGAAATCGGTGTACTTATCCTTACCGGAGAATACCAGTCGGAGACACCTCGTATTGATGAGCTTGCAATGGACGGACTTCGTGAAGATGATGAAGTCATTGACGCAGAGTACCGTGAAGTTGATACGCAGGAGGAAAAATCAGAAATTGATGATTATGCTATTCCTGATGAGCCTGACAGTTATGCTGTAAACAGAAAGGCGGCTGAGTTACGGTATATCAAGCCGATTGATTATGCTGACCGTGTAGCTGCAATGGATGAAGATTTAAGAGATGCCATTGAGATACTTGTGTCAGAATGTAGCTGTTACACACCATTCCGTGCTTTCCTTATGGATGTGGTGCAATCGGATTTTGCATTTATGCCGAATAAGCTGGAACTGATCTGTGAGATAGCGATGGGAAATGTTCAGGGTGAGAGAAAGGCATATTGCAATAATCAGTATGGACTCACAGAATACACTTTAAGCAGTGCAGATGTGAAAGTAAGCTACAAAAACAGAAATGGAGAGAGGGCAGGGGATACCGTATCGTGGCGTGAGGTATATGAAATCTTATCCTATATGGTAAAACAGCCATTTTACTGTGGAGAGGACCAGAAGGCAATCTATCAGACCATAAAAAATAAGATTGACAGGGAAAAGATGAATCCTGTTTACCGCAAGTTCTTTGATATTGAGGACAGTGTGAGAGAAAGCCGTCTTAAAACCAGAGAACGGGCGATTGCATATGGCTTGAATACCAAGATTGACACGGATGGTCGTATAATTTCTGATGAGGATAAGAATGTATCGGCAGATATTTCGCAGAATGATACCGAACCACAGGAGGCTGCCCCTGAAACACCTGCACAGGAAGTATTACCGCCAGCGGAAGGTCTGCGTGGAAAAGAAAAAACACAAGACCAGACAAAACTCAATTTCCATTATAACCTGTGGGAAACAGAAAAGGGCGGTGTAAAGACCAGATACCAGTGGAACATTGATGCAATCTGTACACTAAAGCAGATTGAAGCAGAAAACAGACTTGCAACACAGGAGGAGCAGACGGTTTTATCAAAGTTTGTCGGCTGGGGCGGGTTGTCACAGGCATTTGATGAGAATAATGCAGGGTGGACCAGAGAATATGCAGAACTGAAAGAACTTCTTTCCGATGAGGAATACAGTGCCGCAAGAGCAACCGTAAATAATGCCTTTTATACTTCACCTGAGATTGCAATGTGTATTAACTCAGCACTTGTGCAGTTTGGCTTTAAAGGCGGCAATGTCTTGGAGCCTTCTATGGGTATCGGCAATTTCTTCGGAAGTATGCCAGCACCAATGCAGCAAAGTAAGCTGTATGGAGTGGAGCTGGACAGCATATCAGGAAGGATTGCAAAACAGCTTTACCAGAATGCCAATATCAGTATTACGGGATTTGAAAACACCACATATCCGGATAACTTTTTTGATGTTGTTATGGGAAATGTGCCATTTGGAGATTATAAGATATTCGATCCAAAGTACAACAAGTATAACTTCCGTATTCACGATTATTTTCTGGCAAAAGCACTCGATCAGGCAAGACCGGGCGGCATGGTTGCAGTGATTACCACAAAGGGAACACTGGATAAGAGCAATCCGACTATACGAAAGTATCTGGCTGAGAGGGCAGAACTTGTGGGAGCAATCCGACTTCCGAATACTGCATTTAAGGATAATGCAGGAACTGAGGTGACTGCGGACATTCTTTTTTTACAGAAAAGAGAGCGAAAAATTGATATAGAGCCTGACTGGGTACATCTTGGTGTCACAGGTGATGGCATAGCAGTCAATTCCTATTTTGCAGAGCACCCGGAGATGATGCTTGGTACAATGCAGTATGACACAAGGATGTTCGGACAGGACAGCAGATATACCGTCTGTGTGAATAATGATGAGAACTTCAATCTGTATGAAGCACTCAATAAGGCAATCTGTAACATCAGAGCACAGATGACAGATTTTGAGAGACTGGCAGATAATGAGGAACAGACAGAGGAAGTCATTCCCGCTGATCCGGATGTCAGAAATTATACTTACACATTCTTTGAAGGAAAACTTTATTACAGGGAAAATTCAGAGATGGTAAGGCAGAAAGTATCACCGACAGCAGAGGAGCGTATCAAGAGCCTTGATGAAATCAGACAGATAACAAGAGAGCTGATTGATATCCAGATGGAGGGCTGTAGTGATGAGGAGCTTGCAGACAAACAGCAGCTTTTGAATGTAAAATATGATAAATTCGTTGGAAAGTATGGAGCAATCACTTCCAAAGCAAACCGTACAGCGTTCAGGGATGACAGCGATTATCCGCTTCTTTGCAGTCTTGAAGAAGTAAATGAGGACGGGGAGGTGAAGAAGGCTGATATGTTTTATAAGCAGACGATTAAGGCAAAGTCCGTGGTGGACAGGGTAGAAACTGCGGTAGAGGCTCTTAATGTATCGGTCAATGAGTTTGGATATGTAAATATCCCTTATATGCTCTCCATTTATGAAGCAGACAGGGATACTCTCATAAAGGAACTTGATGGAATTATATTTCTTAATCCTGACCGTTACAATGAAAATAACCCGGACGCAGGCTGGGAGACAGCAGACGAATATCTGTCGGGAAATGTAAGGGATAAGCTGCGTGTTGCAAAGGCAATGGCGGCGGATACCGATAATCCGCAGGCAGAAAGATTTGCCGCCAATGCCGCAGCCCTAGAGGAAGTTCAGCCGGAATGGATTGAAGCCTCGGATATTGATGTAAAGATTGGTACAACTTGGATTGAGCCGCTTGATTATGAGCAGTTTATCTATGAGCTGCTTAATACACCAAAGAGGGCAAGGGCAATCAGAACAGAGTATTATAATTCCGGTATTCAGGTACACTTGAATAAAATGAGTATGGAATGGTTCATTGAAAATAAAAGTATGGATAAACATTCCGTGGCTGCAACGAAAACTTATGGTACAAGCAGAATGGACGCTTATTCTATTTTTGAGGATACCCTGAACTTAAAAACAGTCACTGTCAGGGACAGGATTGATGACGGTGATGGCAAGTACCATTATGAAGTCAATAAGAATGAGACAATGCTTGCAAGGGAAAAGCAGAATATGATCAAGGAGAAGTTCAAGGAATGGCTGTTTGCAGAACCGGAACGCCGACAGAAGTATGTGGAATATTATAATGAAACCTTCAATAATATCCGCCTGCGTGAGTATGACGGAAGCCATTTGCAATTTCCAGGAATGAACCCTGAGATTGAATTAAAACCGCACCAGAAAAATGCGGTGGCACGAATCCTTATGGGAGGAAATACCCTGCTTGCCCACTGCGTCGGAGCCGGAAAGTCGTTTGAAATGATGGCTGCGTGTATGGAACAGAAAAGACTCGGACTTTCCAATAAGACAATTATGGTAGTGCCAAAGCCGCTTATCGGGCAGACGGCAAGTGAATTTTTAAGGCTTTACCCGTCAGCAAACATCTTGGTTGCAACGGAGCGTGATTTTGAAAAGAGCCGAAGAAAGCAGTTTGTGTCAAGGATTGCGACAGGCGATTATGACTGCATCATTATGTCGCACTCGCAATTTGAAAAAATTCCAATTTCGGCAGAGAGAAAGGAGCGAATGCTTAATGAACAGATAAATGAGATCACCTATGCGATTGATGATATGAAGGAGCGGAACGGGGAACGCTGGACCGTAAAGCAGATGGAAAGCCAGAAGAAAAAGCTGGAGGAACAGCTTAAATCCCTGACCGATGAGAGCAGGAAAGATGACCTCATTACCTTTGAGGAGCTGGGTGTTGACTCTATTATGGTAGACGAAGCACACAATTTTAAGAACCTCGCCACATTTTCAAAGATGAATAATGTGTCGGGAATCAGCAGTAGTGGGGCTAAAAAGTCAACGGATATGCAGCTTAAATGCCAGTATTTATCAGAGATAAATGATGGCAGGGGAATTGTATTTGCAACAGGTACACCGATAAGCAACACAATGTGTGAGATGTATGTTATGCAGCTTTATTTGCAGAAATCGGCACTTGAGGAGATGGGAATTCATCATTTCGACTCGTGGGCGGCTAACTTTGGAGAAGTAACAACGGCACTGGAGCTTACGGTTGAGGGCAGTGGTTTCCGTTTCAAGAGCAGGTTCAATAAGTTTACCAATCTGCCGGAGCTTATGAACATCTTCCGTGAGGTTGCCGATGTGCAGACAGCGGATATGCTTGACCTTGATGTGCCAGCTCTGCGTGGCGGCAAGCCTATCATCGTGGAGTCGGAGCCGGACTGGTATGTGAAGCAGGTAATGGAAGAATTTGTTGTAAGGGCAGAAAGGATAAGGGGCGGGGGTGTTGATCCAAGTGTTGACAACTTCTTAAAGATTACGCACGAAGCAAGACTTCTTGGAACAGACGCAAGACTGATTGATAAGGACGCACCGAACAACCCGGACGGAAAGCTCAATAAGGTAGCGGAAAATGTCTGGAAAGAATATGTAAAAGGAAATGCTGATGGTCATATAGGCTGTCAGCTTATTTTTTCGGATATTGGAACACCGGGACCGGACAAGGACTTTACGATTTATGATTATCTGAAGGAGTCACTTATCCAATATGGTATCCCTGCGGAGGAGATAGCATTTATTCACGATGCAAAAACAGACGCACAGAGGGATGCACTCTTTAAGGAAATGAGGACAGGTAAGAAAAAAGTCCTTATCGGTTCGACAGATAAGTGCGGAACCGGAGTTAATGTACAGACACACCTTGTTGCAATGCACCATGTCGATTGCCCGTGGAAGCCTTCTTCCATTGAACAGAGGGAAGGCAGAGGTATCCGACAGGGAAATAAAAACGATGAGGTGGCAATCTACCGATATGTTACAAAACAAACCTTTGATGCATACAACTGGTCACTTGTGGAAAACAAGCAGCGTTTCATCAGTCAGGTTATGACAAGCAAGGCAGTGAGCCGAAGCTGTGAGGACATTGATGAGGCAACACTTTCTTATGCGGAGATTAAGGCGGTTGCGACAGGCAACCCTTTAATCAGGGAAAAGATGGAGGTTGACAATGATGTCCAGAGATTAAAGCTCTTAAAAGCGTCGTATGATAATCAGAGATACGGATTGCAGGATAATTTTATGATCAAATATCCAAAACTCATCAAAACTGCGACAGAAAAACTTGCCAATGTAAGGGAGGATATAAAGGCAAGGGATAAGGAATTGATTGATAACCCGGACTTTGCCATTACCATAGGCAATGCAACTTATACAGAGCGAGTGGATGGTGGAACCGTAATGCTTGAAGCAATCAGCAAATGTAAGACAGGCGAAACCACTCCAGTCGGTAAGTTCCACGGCTTTGAGCTTTTGGTGGAAAAGAATTTCCTCAGTATCAACTATATGGTGCTTCGTGGAAAGACGGAATACAAGGCAGAACTTTCCACAAGTCCGGTGGGAAGTATGGTAAAGCTGGAGAACCTGTTCAACGGACTTCATGAAAATGTTGATTTTCTGGAAAAGAAGATTGAACAGTACCAGAATGACCTTGAGGCTTCAAAGGCGGAGTATGATAAGCCGTTTGCATATAGTGCAGAACTGGAAGAAAAACTTGCAAGGCAGTATGAATTAAATGCCCAGCTTGACCTTGAGAACGCAAAGGCTATGGATGCAGATCTTGGCGGACCGGACGAAGAAAAGTCTGAGGACAGAATAGAAAATGCGGGTATTGTTGCAGAGGATAAGGGAATCTATATGCCAGACAGAAACAGGAAAAGATAGGAGTGAAACTCTATGAGCATAAGGAAAGTGGTCGCAGGACTACTGATTACAGCAGGGATTGCCATTATGGCAGTCTCTTTTTTCTGGTGTACAACCGGAGAGAGAAACACGAACCAGCTCATAAATGAATTTGAGCAGACATTGGAGGAGAAGCAGGATGAAAGGTCAGAGGTTGAGAAAGAGCAAACCACCGTTAGTAAAGAGGAGAAAGCCATTCTTAAAGAAGGCAGTATCATCGGCATTATTGAGATACCGGGAATAGATATCAGATACCCGGTAATGGAAGAAACCGGAAGTGAAATGCTGAATGCCGGGACAGGGAACAATGCGTTTTATTGTCAGGTGCAGATATAAGGAGGCGGCAGATGAATAAGAGATACCGACTGGGGGAGATAGAAGAAGCAGTATCGGAAATGGAGGAGCTGATCGACACTCAGGATGATATTGCAGAGATTGATGATGACTTTCAGATTGTCGTAAGCGGCTGGTCTGTGTATGTCGAAAGGCTGAATCTGACACTCAGACAGGGAGTTGCCTGTATCTGGGATACGGAGGCAGGATTATTTATGCCTGATTTTGATGTGACTATCGTGTATGAGGGAAACATCGAAACACAGGAATGGCTCTACTATGAGCAGGACGGAATGGTTGTTACACTTGGCAACTGGTTAAATGGCAGATTGTCTTGTGAACAGATAGAACAGCTTTGGTGTGAGCTTATCATACCAGAAAACAATGATAATTCAGAAGTATAAGAAAGAGAGGAACAGCGTATGAAGTATTCAATTAAGGTAAACGAGGTAAGAGCAAAAGATGGCAGCAATATCAAGGGTTTTGCGACCGTGGTATTTGGTGATTCATTCAAGATTACCAATATCGCAATCCTTGAAAATAAGGAAAAGGGAGAGCTTTTTGTATCAATGCCAAGATACCGTTCAAATGAGCGTGATGAGAAAAACAGCGTGATTTATAAGGATGTATGCAATCCTATCACGGCAGAGTTTCGTGAGGAACTCTATACTAATATCCTTGAGGCTTATGCAAAAATCAGGGAGCCGGAGAAAGCAGAAACACAGACACAGGGAAAAACTCAGGAAATGCCGGAGTTTTCCGTGACGGTAACACCTTATGAAAGGGAAGGCAGTAATATCAAGGGACTTGCCCGTATTTACTTTGAAAACAGCTTCATTGTAAATAATGTAAACATCCTTCAGGGCAAAGAGAAAATCTTTGTATCAATGCCTTCTTATAAAACAAAGCAGGTGGACGAGCACGGCAAACCGATTTATCAGGATGTCTGCTATCCGGTCACAAAGGATTTCAGGGAGAAGCTCTATAATGAGATTATTGCAGAATATGAGAAAGCAAAGGATAAGAGCAACGAAAAAGCAAGGGAGAATGCCGAACAGAACCACGGAAATCCCGACAGGGATAAAAAGGATACACCCTTTCGATAATTAAGGCTAAGGGGCGGCATATGCTGCCCTGTTTATAAGGAGGAAAAGCAGATGGAAGCAGAAAAGACACTTACTAATGAGGAGATCATAAGAGAACTTCTCGATTTATTAAAAAAGAATACTATGAAAGAACAGGCAAATGATGTATTTGAGATATGCACCTATGTGGATGGTCTGGAAAAAAAGATTGTGTCTATGACAGAAGAACTTACCAGTATGCAGGACCAGATCAAGAAAATGCAGGAAGATACCCTTATCAATAATGCAAAAAAAGCATTAACAGAAGCACAGGAGCGACTCAATGCCAGATGTGAGCAGATAAAGTCACAGGTATCTGAGATAAAAGTACAGGTAAAATCTACTGCCAAGAATATTGTTGATGAAACAAAGGCAAAGGGCAGGGCGGCACTTTACAGGGTGACAGAATTTGTAGGAATTAAGAAAAGACTTCTCAATGTCAGAACAGCGGTAAAAGATATGATTGTATCTACAGACAGGGATATTGCAAGGATAGCACTTCTTGCAAAGGGACTCCGTGAAGCTGGTCAGATCGTAAACAATGCGTTCCATACCTTTGCAGATAAGCCGGAGGTGGATTATTCACAGAAGGAACAGAAACACCCTTTCACAAAGGCGGTGCTTGCCCCTATGAAAGCAGTGAAAAAACTGCTTGTATCAATGGAGCTGCATCTGGATGCCTCGATTGATAAGCTGGATAATCTGGCTATGAATGTGCAGTTTGATAAGGAAAAGCGTATGGAGCAGACAAAGGATAAGGAACAGAAAGCACCGGATACAGAAAGAGAGATCATCTACTCACCGATGGTAGCTGAACCACAGGAGTACAAGTATAATGCAGATGCTTTTGCGGCAAGAAAAACATCGGAGGCAAAGCAGGAAACGGCAGGGAAGGAGCTGCCAAAAGTCAGAGAAGATAAAGCCAGATAAGTTTAGGGGCGTGGGAGTAAAATCCTGCGTCCTTTTTATTTGTTTTAATAGCAGGCAAAAAATGGCGAAAATATAAAAAAATGCAAGAAATGGCGAGTAATTTATCGAGGAATAAGTTATCCTTTGAGTAAGATAGATGGACTGTGGTTATGTATAAAATTTTGCAAGTAACAAATTTTATATGAAAAAACACAGAAAGGGGTTGCATATATGCAGGCTGATACATATAATCTCGACAGACAGACAGACAGACAGACAGACAGACAGACAGACAGACAGACAGACAGAC
>OGIR01001079.1_pt1 | contig 16752 bp, 14 predicted proteins | sample 1571831 | NCBI WGS metagenome assembly OGIR01 (sample SAMEA2582124, study PRJEB24529) | metagenome | biome: Human gut stool | place: China | collected 2011 | reverse complement strand
GGCGTTTTTGCATTTACCACCAATTAGGTGGCTAACTTCATTCTATAATCCACCAGGGATTACTAATGACTAAAAAGGTAGCATTAGTAACTGGAGCAAGCCAAGGAATTGGTAAGGCAATTGTAGAAAGATTGGTTAAGGATGGCTTTGCAGTTGCTCTTGTAGCATTAAACGAGGCAAAGCTCCAACAAGTTGCTGATGAAATTAATAATAATGGTGGAGAAGCACTCCCACTTGTAGCTGATGTAGCAAATAGGGAAGAAGTATTTGCAGCTGTTGAGAAAACAGTCGAACATTTTGGAGATCTTAATGTAATCGTTAACAATGCTGGATTAGGTCCTACGACTCCAATCGATTCAATTACACCAGAACAGTTTGAAAAAGTATATGGCGTAAACGTTGCCGGAGTTTTATGGGGAATTCAAGCTGCCCACAAGGCATTTAAGGAGCTTGGCCATGGTGGTAAAATTATCAATGCTACATCTCAAGCTGGTGTTGTTGGTAATCCTAATCTTGCACTTTATTCTGGAACAAAATTTGCTATTCGAGGCATTACGCAGGTCGTAGCTCAAGATTTGGCAACCGAAGATATTACGGTAAATGCTTTTGCACCAGGAATCGTTAAGACACCGATGATGTATGATATTGCACATCAAGTTGGTCAAAACGCTGGTGAAAGTGATGAATGGGGAATGGAAACTTTTGCGAAGAACATTGCAATGAAGCGTCTTTCTGAACCAGAAGATGTTGCTAATGTGGTAAGTTTCTTAGCTGGTCCTGATTCAAATTACGTTACTGGACAGACAATTATTGTTGATGGTGGAATGCAATTCCATTAATATTTAATGCTAGTAGTAGCAAGCGCAACTGGAAAAGAATTTTTCAGCTGCGCTTTTTTAACTTCTTCTAAAAATATTACGATAAATTAACCCAAACGAGATGGATTTTGCTACAATTAATAACTAGTAGAAATGAGGAGGCTAGGCTTGTGGCAAAACGGAAGCGGAGAAGCAAAAACCGCCATACGGGTAGAAATTGGATTATTAGCATTCTTGCTGTTATTGTTATTTTTTTAGGTGTTTATGTTGGACACCATTTTTACCGAATTTGGAATCAGCAACGAATTGAACAAGAGGCACGTGAAAAGGATCGCCGAGCAAAACAATTATTTATTCAGCAAGTTGCTCCTGAAGCCCAGGCAATGCAAAATACTTATCATGTCTATGCATCAATTACGATTGCCCAAGCGATTCTTGAATCTCAATGGGGAACGAGTCAGTTAGCGTCGCAATACCATAATTTATTTGGAATTAAGGGAACAGGAACAAATTCACGAGTAATGACAACCAAAGAATACATTAATGGTAAGTGGATCGTTACTAAGGGGCGGTTCCGCGTTTATGATAGTTGGAGCGACTCTATTAAGGATCATACGCGATTGATGTTAAATGGGACAGACACAAATCAACAAAATTATGATCGAGTTGTTCATGCGACTAATTACCAAGAAGCAGCTCGTGGATTACAAGAAGCAGGGTATGCGACTGATCCTGATTATGCACAAAAATTAATTTCGGTGATTAAGGCGTATAAATTATATAATTATGATAAGTAATGTAGAGGGGGTACAAAAATGAAAGAGTTAGAAGAAAAGATTAAGGAATACGGGACTGTTTTACCGGGGAATGTTTTAAAAGTGGATGCCTTTTTGAACCATCAAGTTGATCCTCAATTAATGTTGCATATCGGTCAAGAATTTGCCAAACTTTTCGCTAATGAAGGCATTACTAAAATTTGGACAGTTGAATCATCAGGAATTGCTCCAGCTGTAATGACAGGGTTGGAAATGAACCTCCCAGTTATTTTTGCTCGTAAGCATAAGAGTCTTACTCTTAATCAAAATATGTATACTGCTGATGTATATTCATATACTAAGAAAACAACCAATCGAATTTCAGTTTCTAAAAAGTATGTAGATGCTAATGATAAAATTTTAATGATTGATGATTTTTTAGCTAATGGTCAAGCAGTAGAGGGATTATTAGAAATTGCTGATCAAGCAGGGGTTCAAGTAGCCGGTGCAGGAATAGTTATTGAAAAGAGCTTTCAACCTGGAGCTGGCGAACTAAAAGAACGTGGAATTCGTGTCGAATCATTGGCACGAATTCAATCATTGAGTGATAATAAAGTTGAATTCGTAAAAGACTAATAAGGGAAGTGATAAAATGGGCAGAGATGCTATTTACCCAGGTAGTACTTTAGGAATTATTGGAATTAATCGCAATGGAGCTGCACTTATTGTGACAGCGAAGAAGGCTGGCTTTAATGTTGGTGTATATGTGGATCGTTCTCAGCCATCAGTAACTAAAATGGCTGACTTTACAATTGTAGGGGCAATGAACGATCGGACAAAACTAACTCAGTTTGGGGAAGCATGTGATGCAATTATTTATCAAACCCCTAATGTCGATTCTCGCGTCCTGCACTTTTTGAGTCAATATGCAGTGATTCCTCAGGGGATTAATGCTCTTGAAATTGTGCAAGACCGGTTAATGGAACGAGCTTTCCTAGATCAAGTGAATATTAATATTGCCCCATATGTGACGGTGGTTAGTTTAGATGATGTTTATCAATCAATTGATTCCATCGGCTATCCTGCACTGTTAAAACCCATTCAACGAGGAATTGGGGAAAATTCAATGCTGATTGAACGCCAATCTGATATTACTCGCGCCGCTGATTTTATTGATACTGGTACATATTTACTGGAATCATGGATTGAACATACAAATGAATATACGATGATAGCGGCAACTAATGGAAAGGATACAGAAATTTTTCCACTTGCTCAGCTTCATTACAATGACAAGCGGCAATTGATTTCTGTTGCGACACCAGCAAATATTCACGATGATATGTTAAAAGAGATGCAGCGGATTGTAAAAAGCGTTGCAGCTTCTCTTGAGTATCGGGGGGTATTTTCAGTTAATTTTTATGTTACTTCTACTGGTACCCTCTATGTAAAGAATATTGAACCAGGATTAACATCGATTGCTAACATTTATGATGTCACAGCAAATGTTAACCAGTATGAGGAACAATTAAGAAGTGCTGTTGGAATGCCCCTGCATGTTATTACACCATTACAAATTGGTTTGTTGATGGTAGTTCGAAATTATCAATCACGGGCAATTCAGCGGCAATGGTTGTTGAAGAATAACTGGCAATTTAGGTTCTTTAATGATGTTGGGGACGATGATCAAGCAATTCTAGGCTTTGTCTGGGTAACTGGCGGCGATAACTTGGCAGCCTTAAAGAATCAGGTTGACGATACTGAAGTTTGGAACGACCAAGCTTGATCATGAAATTACAAATTAAGCGTACAAGATTACGAGGGACTGGGGATGAAATCGCAGTCTCTTTATTTTTCCTAACATATGTTCGATTTTAGCACCAAATGAGATCCTAATTTGGTATAATATTAGCCGATGAAAATTTAGAGAGGATGGAACAAGCGTGAATAACGGTCAAGCATTATTAGAAGGAATGAACGATAAACAATCCGAAGCAGTATTAACTACAGAGGGACCATTATTAGTAATGGCCGGTGCCGGATCAGGCAAGACACGGGTTCTTACACACCGGGTTGCTTACTTAATTGAAGAAAATGGTGTATTACCATGGAATATTTTAGCAATTACTTTTACTAACAAGGCTGCGCGCGAAATGAAAGAGCGGGTTGGTAAATTACTTGGTGAAAGTGCTAATGAGATTTGGGTATCGACTTTTCACGCATTATGTGTTCGAATCCTCCGTCGTGATATTGAAAAAATTGGCTATAATCGCGCCTTTACGATTGCGGATACAAGTGAGCAACGGACGTTAATGAAGCGGATTTGCGCAGAATTAAATATTGATACCAAAAAATTTGATCCCCGCAGTATCTTAAGTGCGATTTCTAATGCTAAAAATGCTTTGTTGACGCCAGATGACTATAGTAAAGAAGCTAATAGTATGTTTGAAAACATGGTTGCGCGTGCTTATAAGCTTTACCAACAAGAGCTAGAAGCTAATCAGGCATTAGATTTTGATGACTTGATCATGAAGACGATTGAGTTATTGGAAAGTGATCAAGAGACGCTTGAATTTTATCAAGATAAGTTCCACTACATCCATGTTGACGAGTACCAGGATACAAACGATGCCCAATACCGGTTAGTTAATTTATTAGCGCAAAAGTACCAAAATTTGTGTGTGGTAGGGGATGCAGATCAGAGTATTTATGGTTGGCGTGGAGCTAATATGAACAATATTTTGAATTTTGAGCATGATTATCCCCAAGCCAAGACGGTAATGCTTGAGCAAAACTATCGGTCAACACAAACAATTTTAAATGCAGCGAATGAAGTTATTGCTAATAACCTTTATCGAAAAAAGAAGAATTTGTGGACAGAAAATGGTCAAGGGGACAAAATTTCGTACTACCGCGCGCAAAATGAACACGATGAAGCGCAGTTTATTGTTTCGAAAATTAAAGAAGAACAAGAAAAGCATGGCTATCACTTTAATGACTTTGCGATCCTTTATCGGACTAATGCGCAATCACGGATGGTTGAAGAAACTTTCTTGAAGAGTAGTATTCCCTATACGATGGTCGGTGGTCATAAATTCTATGACCGGCGTGAAATTCGTGATATTTTAGCATATTTGACCTTAATCGTTAATCCTGCCGATTCAATGAGCTTTGAACGCGTTGTTAATACGCCCAAACGAGGAATTGGTTTAACTAGTGTGGAACATCTTCGCAATTTTGCTAATGAAAATGGCTGGACATTATTAAAGGCAGCTCAAAATGTTGATACTGCTAGTGAAATTACTGCACGAACACGAAACAAAATTGATGAATTTGGTCAATTAATGGCTAACTTGACTAAACAGGCAGAATATCTCACCTTAACTGATTTAACTGAACAGATTTTAGAGTTGAGTGGCTACAATAAGATGCTGAGTGATGATCGAAGTCTTGAAGCACAAGCTCGGCGTGAAAACCTTGATGAATTTAAGTCGGTTACACAAGAATATGATGAGCAGCATAAAGACGATGATGATCCTAATTTGCAAAAAATTATTAACTTTTTAGCTGATTTGGCCCTTGTCTCAGATCAAGATGATGTTGATGAACAAGCACCGGCTGTAACTTTAATGACATTACATGCAGCTAAGGGACTTGAATTTCCAGTTGTTTTCCTTGTGGGAATGGAAGAAGGTATTTTCCCATTATCGCGAGCTTTAATGGAAGATGACGAATTGGAAGAAGAACGTCGCTTAGCCTACGTTGGAATTACACGGGCAAAGAAAAAGCTTTATCTTACTAATGCCTTTTCACGTTTACTTTATGGTCGTATCCAGCGTAACCAACCATCACGATTTGTAGAAGAAATTGATTCTGAGTTGTTACAGTTTGAAAATAGCCCATCAGGTAATAGCATTAAAGATAGTAAACTGCCATTTGATCGTGCTGCTGCAACCGCTACCACCTACCGTGATCAGCAAAAGCGAACATATCGCAGTGCTGGCAAGCGGGTTAAACCAATTACTAACACCGGAACTGGGGCCGATAAAGTTGGCTGGAAAACTGGCGATAAAGTTGAACACAAAAAGTGGGGCCAAGGAACAGTGGTCAAAGTTAACGGTAGTGGTAATGATATGGAATTAGATATTGCCTTTCCAAGTCAGGGTGTAAAGCGGTTATTGGCAAGTTTTGCCCCAATTACGAAAGTACAAAAATAATGAAATGAGGCGGATGAGATGAGTGAAAAACAGACGCCAGTAAAAGAATTAACCCTTCAAGAAGCTCAAGATGAGATTAAGCCATTACGAGCAAAATTGATTAAGTGGGGAAAAGAATATTATGAACAAGACAATCCAACTGTAGAGGACCATGTATATGATCGTGCTTATCAGCGATTAGTACAGCTGGAAGAACAATTTCCACAATTGCTCTCTGCCGATTCGCCAACCCAACGAGTAGGAGGAGCAACAGAAAGCCAATTAACAAAAGTTCGGCACGAAATTCCGATGTTATCGATGGGGGATGTCTTTTCGATTGAAGAATTGATGGACTTTAACCAACGACAACAGGAAAATCGGGATGTCGAAGTTGAGCCCGAATATAATCTCGAACTAAAAATCGATGGTCTTTCTCTTTCACTTGTTTACGAGAATGGAAAGTTAGTTCAAGGTTCTACGCGTGGCAATGGAGCGATTGGTGAAGATGTTACTGCTAATGTCCGAACTATCAAGTCAGTTCCCGCAGAATTGCCAGAGCCATTGTCAATCGAGGTTCGGGGCGAATGTTATATGCCCAAAGCAGCTTTTGCGAAGTTAAATGCTAAACGCGAAGCAGAGGGATTGCCGGTTTTTGCTAATCCCCGGAATGCGGCAGCCGGAAGTTTGCGGCAACTAGATCCAAAAGTAACGGCGCAACGTGAACTAGATACATTTATGTACTATGTTCCTGAATATCAAAAGCTAGGCGTTAAGACCCAAGCAGAAGCACTTGATCGTATGCGAGAATTAGGCTTTAATGTTAATCCTAATAATCGAGTTGTCCATAACCGTGAAGAGATTGAGAAGTATATTGAAGAATATACAGCTCAACGAGACAAGCTCACTTACGGGATCGATGGAATTGTTGAAAAAGTAAATGATCTTGATACGGAAGTTGCCCTTGGGAATACAGTTAAGGTGCCACGCTGGGAAATTGCTTATAAATTCCCTCCCGAAGAACAAGCAACGATTGTCCGTGATATTGTCTGGACTGTCGGACGGACCGGCAATGTAACACCAACAGCAGTTATGGACCCAATTCAATTAGCGGGTACAACGGTTAGTCGAGCTTCTTTGCATAATCCTGATTACTTGCGTGAGAAAGATATTCGGATTGGTGATACTGTTTACCTGCATAAAGCGGGTGACATTATTCCTGAAATTTCAAAAGTAGACCTAACTAAGCGTCCTGCAGATTCTGTTGAATATGAGATTCCAACGAAGTGTCCGGTCTGTGGCTCGGAATTAGTTCATCTTGATGGTGAAGTTGCGTTACGCTGTATTAATCCAATGTGTCCAGCACAGATTAAAGAAGGCTTAGCACATTTTGCTTCTCGGAATGCCATGAATATTGATGGGCTTGGTCCTAGAATTATTGAACAGCTATGGGATAAAGAATTAATTCATGATGTTGCCGGTTTGTATCGACTTAATCATGACCAATTATTAACTTTAGATAAATTTGGCGAGAAATCGACCGCTAACCTATTGACATCGATTGATAATAGTCGTAATAATTCTGTCGAGCGCTTATTATTTGGTCTTGGAATTCGTCATGTAGGTGCGAAGGCTGCTCGAATTATCATGGAACATTTCGGTGACCTTGATAGCTTAATGAAGGCTGATGCCGATGAAATTTCTGCGATTAATGGAATTGGGCCAACAATTGGCGAAAGTATCGTAACTTATTTTGCTAATCAACAAGTTGTTAAATTAATTGACGAATTACGAGAAGTTGGGGTAAACTTTGCTTATCTTGGCTCACGGTCAAATGCTAATCCTGATAGTGAATGGAATGGTCGGCGAGTAGTACTGACAGGTAAGCTAACTGAAATGACTCGTGGGGAAGCAAAATCATGGCTTGAAAACCACGGGGCTAAAGTAACCGGAAGCGTCTCAAAGAAAACAGATATTGTCATTGCTGGGGCTGATGCTGGTAGTAAGCTAACAAAAGCTCAAGACTTGGGTATTGATGTATGGAATGAACAGCAATTCAGCCAAGCAATGAAGGAGGAACAGTAAATCGTGAAGCGAAAGGCAAAAAAAATAGCCGTTAGTGCTGCCGTTTTGATGTGTACTGTCTTGCTTGCATCATGTGGTTTTGGAGGAAAGTCGTCATCGAAAAACTATTCAACGACTGGTTCAAGTAATGGTACTTATCAAGGTGTGATTAAAAATGGTCGTTACCGAACAAGTAAAGCTCGAGGTATAAATGTCTCACAAAATGATAATCAATATAACCTTAAAAGCTTTGAAAGTGGTTTGACTCAGGTTTCAAAACGGGTCTTTTCAACAAAAAGCTATATTTTCCAAGAAGGTCAATATCTTAGTAGTGGCACGATTGAAAACTGGCTTGGTCGAAAAACAAAGAGTAATCCTGAAGGGCTAAACCCTGCTCAAGGAAAGAAGAGTAATCCTAATCCAGTCTATATTCAACAAATTGAAGAACAAGATTATATGCAAGAAAGTGGTAATTCCATGAAATTGCGGGGGATTACGATTGGGATTGGAATAAATTCCGAATACAACTACCAAACTAAGACAGGAGGACCAACTTTAACTAAGAAGATTAGTGATAGTGAGGTCCGTCGTCAAGGTGAAATCGCGGCACAAAAGGTTCTTCAACGAGTGCGGAAAAAGTCAGGCGTTGGAAATGTTCCAATCGTGATTGCACTATACAAACAAGCACCAGATGATAGTTTAGTTGGTGGTACATTCTTTGCTTATAGCAAGAATAGTGGTAATACGATTAGTAGCTGGCGGAAGTTAAATTATAAGAATGTAGTCCTTCCAAAGGCTAGTGCAGCAACAACTAATAGCTCTGATCAAACTGATGATGATAGTTTCTCAAACTTTAAGAGCCAGATTCAAAGTTTCTTCCCTAACTTGAGCGGAGTTACAGCACAAGCACAATATGAAAATGGAACTTTGTCGGGGATGCACATTACTGTTACTACTCAGTTCTATAGTCAAAGTGAAATTACTAGTTTTACCCAATATATTACCCGGGCAGCGAAGAAGTACCTGCCTAATGGGATTCCAATTGATATTAAGATTCAATCTGATTCAGAAATTCAAGCGGTTGTTTATCGGAATGCTGGTTCTGATAACTTCCAGTCGCATATTTTTGATTCTTATTAAAGGTGAAAAAGGAGAATATCGATTCGTTACTAGAAAATGCGAACCGATAACTCCTTTTTTATTTCTACATGGATGAAATAGGAGCCTATTCTGTGCTAAAATTGTTAAATGTATATGTAGATTTTAAATTACTGGAAAAGAGGTAGAGAGAATGGCCAGTAAAATCACTGAGCAACAAGTAGAACACGTTGCTGAACTTGCTAAGCTTGAGTTCCCTAAGGATGAACTTGGTAAGTTTACCACTCAACTAGGAAACATTATTGATATGTTTGAAGACCTCGAAGCGGTTGATACCGATGGCGTTGAACCAATGACATCAGCAACCGATCGGGTAAATGTAATGCGTGAAGATAAGGCAATTAAGAGTTCTAAAGAAGAACAAGAAGCCTTGCTTAACAATGCTCCTGAAACTGATGGTGGCTACATCAAGGTTCCGGCAATTCTTGACGAAAGTGAGGACGGCGAATAATGGATTTTTACCAAACAAGCTTGAGTCAATTGCACGATGACTTGGTAAATAAAAAGATCAGTGCATCTGAATTAACAAAGGAAACTTTTGCCCACATTAAGGGTAACGAAGATCAAGTTAAAGCCTTCATCAGCTTAAATGAAGATCAAGCACTGAAGCGGGCAGCTGAGATTGATGCAAAGGGCATTAGTGCAGATCAATTAACTGCAGGGGTTCCGCTTGCAGTTAAGGATAATATCTTAACTAAGGGCCTCACTACTACGGCTGCTTCTAAGATGCTTGAAAACTTTAACCCTGTATATGACGCGACAGTGGTTGAAAAGTTAAATGCTGCTGATTACATCAACGTTGGTAAGACTAACCTTGATGAATTTGCCATGGGGTCATCTACTGAAAATTCAGCATTCTTTACGACTCATAATCCATGGGATCTTACACGGGTTCCTGGTGGTTCTTCCGGTGGTTCTGCTGCTGCTGTTGCGGCCGGAGATGTTTTAGGTGCGCTTGGTACTGATACTGGTGGTTCTATTCGGATGCCTGCTTCCTTTAACGGTGTCGTTGGGATGAAGCCTACATACGGTCGTGTATCACGGTGGGGAATCATTGCCTTTGGTTCAAGTTTTGACCAAGTCGGCTGGTTGACCCAAAATGTTAAGGATAATGCCTTGTTGACCGCCCTCATCAGTGGAAATGATGAACGGGATATGACATCCTCACTTAAAGAAGTTCCAGACTGGGCAGCCCAATTAAACGAAAATACGAATGTTAAAGGCTTACGGATTGCTGTGCCAAAGGAATACTTTGATGGCTTAGACGAAGATGTTCAAGAAGTAATCAAGGCTGCTTTGGACCACTTAGAATCCCTCGGCGCAATTGTTGATGAAGTAAGTTTGCCACACACCAAGTATGGGGTTCCTGCTTACTACATTTTAGCCTCATCTGAAGCATCTTCTAACCTCCAACGTTACGATGGTATCCGTTATGGCTTCCGAGCTGCTGATGTTAAGAACTTGGAAGACGTTTATGTTCGTTCTCGTTCGGAAGGTTTCGGTGAAGAAGTTAAGCGGCGGATTATGTTAGGGACATTCTCTCTATCTGCTGGTTTCTATGATGCCTACTTTAATAAGGCCGCTAAAGTTCGTCGTCTTATTGCCCAAGATTTTGAAGACGTATTTAAGGATCATGATGTAATCGTTGGTGCTACTGGTGCTTCAACGGCATTTAAGATTGGTGCGGAGATTGACGATCCACAAACTATGTACATGAACGATGTATTGACTGTTCCCGTTAATATGGCCGGTCTTCCTGCAATGTCCATTCCTGCTGGCTTCTCTGCTAAAAATGGCATGCCAGTTGGTCTGCAAATCATCGGAAAAGTATTTGACGAACAAACAGTTTATAACACTGGATATGTCTTTGAACAGACAACTGATTTCCATAAGAAGACACCAAAGTTAGGAGGTCAAAACTAAGATGAACTTTCAAACAACAATCGGTCTAGAAGTCCACGTTGAATTAAAGACTAATTCAAAGATTTACAGTCCATCCCCCGTTGAATACGGTGACCAGCCTAATGCAAACACTAATGTCATCGACTGGGGTTACCCTGGTGTATTGCCAAGTTTAAATAAGGGTGTCGTTCGTGACGGAATCATGGCTGGACTTGCTCTTCATGCTCAAATTGCCCACCACATGCACTTTGATCGGAAGAACTACTTCTATCCTGATAACCCGAAAGCATACCAGATTACTCAATCAGATACGCCAATCGCTCATGACGGTTGGATTGAAATTGAAGTAAATGGTAAGAAGAAAAAGATCGGTATCAAAGAAATGCATATTGAAGAAGATGCTGGTAAGAACACGCACACCAGTAAGTATTCATATGTTGACTTGAACCGGCAAGGAACTCCTTTGATCGAAATTGTTTCTAAGCCAGATATCGCCTCACCTGAAGAAGCGGTAGCCTACTTGGAAGCATTGCGTCAACGGATCCAATTTACGGGGATCTCTGATGTGAAGATGGAAGAAGGATCCATGCGGGTTGATACCAACATCTCAATTCGGCCAATCGGTTCTGACAAGTTTGGGACCAAGACAGAAATGAAGAACATCAACTCCTTTAACTATGTTCGGAAGGCCCTTGCATTTGAAGAAAAACGGCATCAAAAAGTATTGATGGCTGGTGGACACATTGGTCAGGAAACTCGTCGTTATGATGAAGCGACTGGTGAGACTATTCTGATGCGGACAAAGGAAGGTTCGGACGATTACCGTTACTTCCCAGAACCAGACTTGCCACCAGTAAACGTTAGTGATGAATGGATTAGTGAAATTGAAAGCGAAATGCCAGAAATGCCTGGTGAGCGTCGTGAGCACTATGTTAAGGATCTTGGCTTAACTGATTACGATGCGATGGTTCTTACCCAGACTAAGGAAATGTCTGATTTCTTTGAAGAGGCTGTTAAGGACGGTGGTGATCCTAAACGGGTAGCCAACTACTTAATGAACGATGTGAACTCATACTTGAACGATAAGCAAGTTGATTTACAAGACACTAAGCTTACTCCAGCTAACCTTGCCGGCATGGTGAAGTTGATTGAAGATGGGACTATTTCTTCTAAGATGGCTAAGAAGGTTTTCAAGGGAATCTTAGATGGTGAAGAACCAAATGCTTACGCAAAGGAACACGGTCTTGTTCAATTATCTAATCCTGCGCAACTACAGCCAATCGTTGATGAAGTTCTTGACAACAATGAACAATCAATTGAAGACTTTAAGAATGGTAAAGACCGGGCTGTCGGCTACTTAATGGGTCAAATTATGAAGCAAACGCGTGGTAAGGCTAACCCACAAGTTGTTACTCAATTATTGATGAAGTCTTTGAAGGCTAAATAGAGTGGGAGGGATGACCGTGCGAAAACGTGCTCGGATAATTTATAATCCTACCTCAGGCCGTGAAACATTGCGAAGTGATTTAGTTGATATTCTCGCAATTTATGAGAAAGCTGGATATGAAACTAGTGCTTTTGCGACTACTCCTGCGCCTAACTCGGCTAAGAACGAAGCCACCCGTGCTGCTGAAGACGGTTTTGATTTAATTGTAGCTGCTGGTGGAGATGGTACTCTGAATGAAGTGGTTAATGGAATTGCTGGGTTAGAACATCGGCCAACATTAGCGATTATTCCAGCAGGGACGACTAATGACTATGCACGGGCATTACGGATTCCTCGTGATGATCCGATCGCTGCGGCTAAGTTAATCTTAAAGAAGAATAAGAAATTTAAGATTGATATTGGTCGGGCTGGTGAAAATTACTTCATGAACATTGCTGCTGGTGGAACGATGACCGAATTAACCTATGAGGTCCCTTCGCAAATGAAGTCTCTCTTTGGTTACGCAGCATACTTCGCCAAGGGAGCAGAGTTAATGCCGCGGATTAAGCCAGTCGACATGCTAATTAAGTATGATAATCAGGAATACCGGGGCAGTGCTTCCATGTTTATGATTGCCTTGACTAATTCGGTCGGCGGTTTTGAACAGATTGTGCCGGATGCTTCACTTGATGATGGAAAGTTTACAATGATTATTGTCAAGAAGAGCAGCGTGATCGATATGCTCAGCTTAATGGCAAAGGCACTTCAAGGAAAGCACCTTGATGATCCGCGCATTATTTATGCTAAGGCAACCGATATTGAAGTTATTCCGCTAAACAAGGATGACCGCTTGATGGTTAACCTGGACGGGGAATACGGTGGCGATGCGCCAATGAAATTCCATAACCTTAAACAGCACTTAGAAGTAATTGCTAACTTGGATGAGATTCCAGAAGATGCGATTACAACTTCGGCTGATTTTAAGCGGGTTGAAAAAGACTTTATGAATGGCATTGACGATTATAAGGATCGCGAAAAGAAATAGAATAAATAAACGGTCAGCTTCACAAAGAGGAAGTTGGCCGTTTGTTTTGTTATAATAGGAGAAGTTTGTAACGTTGAAATTAATGGAGGAATAACTTTGAAACTAAACATTCCAGTACATAAAAATGAAGAATATCCAGCGAAGGTAGTGGATTTATCTTACGAGGGCAATGGGGTCGTTAAGATTGATGATTTTCCCGTCTTTGTTCCTAATGCCCTTCCTGGTGAAGAGATTACGGTAAAGATTACTAAGGTAACCAGCCACTTTGCCTGGGGTCGGGTAATGGACTGGCAGACGAAGAGTCCAGACCGCGTTGATGTTAAGGATAAAAAGTACATTCAAACGGGAATCGCGCCGCTTGGTCATTTGAAATATGAGGCTCAATTAAAATTCAAGCAACACCAAATTCAAGAATTATTGGCCAAAGCACACTTAGATGAGATTGAAGTTTTGCCAACGATGGGGATGGACAGGCCTTATCATTACCGCAATAAGGCTCAAGTACCAGTAAAAATGGTCCGCGGTCAATTAGAAACCGGTTTTTATAAGCGGGGGAGCCACAATTTAGTACCGATTGAAGATTTCTATATCCAAGATCCAGAAATTGATAAGGCCATTGTGGTTATCCGTGATTTATTACGGCAATACCACATTACACCATATGATGAACAAACTGGTAAGGGCGTGATTCGCACAGTAATGGTTCGACGGGGATATTACAGCCATGAAATGATGGTGGCCTTAGTCACGAATACGAAGCGGTTGCCAATGGAAAAACAAATCGTGGATGGTATCGTTGCCGGAGTGCCAGAAGTAAAAAGTATTGTGCAAAACATCAATGATAAGCGAACGAACCGCTTGCTCGGCGATAAGAATAAAACATTATGGGGTGCTGATGAAATTCATGATCAGCTCCTCGGGATTGATTTTGCAATTTCACCATTATCCTTCTACCAGATTAATCCGCGACAGACTGAACGCCTTTACCAAACAGCCATCGACAATGCAGGCTTGGACGGTAATCAAACCGTCATCGATGCCTATTGTGGGATTGGCACGATTTCCCTGGCAGTAGCTAAGCATGCTAAGCAAGTTTACGGGGTCGAAATTGTTCCAGCGGCGATTGAAGATGCCAAACATAATGCTAAACAGAATGGTATTAAAAACGCCGAATTTGTTGTTGGTAAGGCGGAAGAACAGTTTGCTAAGTGGCAAGCAGAAGGGCTCAAACCAGATGTTGTCATCGTTGATCCACCGCGGAAGGGTCTAGCGGAAAGCCTGATTGAAGCTACTGGTAAGATGGACCCTAAGAAGGTCATTTACGTCAGTTGTAATCCTGCTACCTTAGTTCGTGATATCAAGCGTTTTGCTGACCAAGGCTACCATGTAACAAAGCCAATCCAGCCAGTGGATCAATTCCCACAGACGACGCATGTTGAGAGCGTTACTTTGCTTGAGCGTGAGGAATAAGAATGTTGAATGGTGTCCTTTGCAAATTCTGCTACGTTATTGAGATGGTCAATAGCTATCTGAAATAATAATTTTTAGGGAGTTAAAGAGAAAGGCATATGCTTACCAGTGTAATATCAAAAATTAAACAATTTATTCTTAAAATCAAAGAGAATATTTTTAAACCACGCAATAATGATGTGCAAAATTTAAATAAGCCAGAAATCAGTACAAAAAGTAAGAAAACACAAGAGCAGGATGTTAATTCTATATATAAGGACGAGGAGCCTGCTTCAAGTAAGGCAATCAAAAAAGAGTCTGTATCATTAACTAACAATGAAGCGAATTTAGATTCTAATCATAGTTCAGTAAAGTCTAGTAGTTCAAAGTTTGAACATCGTAAGGGAAAAATTGTCTATCCGATTGATAATCATACTTTTCTTACCAGATCGAACTTAAACTATTGTGTATCGCATCGGCATAATCTGGCTGATATTTATGGGAGAGTTTCAGTCGTAATGGAGGACAAGACTAGGGATGTTCGTTTTCCGGCTGTTTACTGTCAAACATGTGATAAATTCTTTGTACTTGAACATGTTTACAGATGGTTACAGAGTAAAGGGCGTGTTTTGTGCCGGATAGTAACAAATGAATACTGGACTGCTAAACAAGCATGTATTAATGAGGATAGATCAATCGATGACATTTATGGCGATCCCGAATCGCATCTTCATTCTCTAGGATATAATGTTAATTCTCAAATTGGGTTATCAAAAGCGCAACGAAGGTATATTTTACGGCGAATTATTATGAATAAACAAATGACCCGAGTAGAAATTGAATCACATTTATCCTACTTAATTCGTCGAAATCAATATAATTATAATTTTCAAAAAGCAATCAATAAATGGTATGATGATCTTCTGTTTATTGAGAATCTTGATTTGAGTTATAGTCGAATTCCCATGACGGAATTAAGAATTAATAAATATCACCATCACTTAAGATGACACAATAAGAATTATTGTAGTTTTTAGTCTATATTATTTAGTATGGATACTAATTTGGTAGTGGTTAATAACCGAGGATCCGTTATCCATCTTCTATCAGTGCCGTACTTACTTACTTCAGGGAAATAGTTTAATATTTTCATACCAGAAGGGGTAATATTTAAAAATACCGGCTCTTTAAGGTATATACGGTCGATATGAGAATTTGAATAAATTAGGCCCATAAGTAAACTAGCTATTAGTCTTCGGACGCTAAGTTTATTAGTAATTTCAGCAAAAATTTGATTATGCATATATATTGTTACTTTGCGAATTTCGTCAGCTGGTTCAAACTTAACTTTAAACGCAGGATTAGTAGAACACCGGTAAATCAAGGCAAGCCAAATAAAATTATGATAGCTCATTAGGTGATAAGCATTGGTTTGGTGGGTAACGTTAAAATAACGGCGCAACTCTGTCCTTAACTCTGTCCAATTTGAATAATTCAAAAGGTTAAAAGTGGCATAACTATGACCTTTTATTTCATTGTGATGGGCTGCGAATCTTAGGTAATAAAGTCTGCGTTTATACATGACATAGGTATATAAACTTTCACTAGTCGAAGAGGTGCTAACCGAAACAATTTTGTAGCCATTACCGGGATAGGATTGGCGGATGGTAGTCAAAATGTCGTGATGTAGTGCCTCTATTTGTGTCTTAGATAATTTTTTACTGATGAGTACCACCCTTTTTAGTAAGATTAACGAATAGTATTAATTTAACATAGAGTTATAGTTAAGAGGGAAAAGTTTTGATGACGGTTAAGAATTGAACTAATAGAAATTATTTGATACATTGTTATTGAAAAATAATAAGGAGATTATTGTGATGTTACACAACACAACACAACACAACACAACACAACACAACACAACACAACACAACACAACACA